>ULYU01029673.1_pt1 | contig 15494 bp, 9 predicted proteins | sample 1962481 | NCBI WGS metagenome assembly ULYU01 (sample SAMEA4835872, study PRJEB28245) | human gut metagenome | biome: gut microbiome; material: fecal sample | place: Denmark | collected 2008 | reverse complement strand
TTTTATATTTACCACTCTTTGTGCAATATGTACAAAAATATTTCTATGTTAGTTATTATAATTCTATAAAATAATTAAGCTTAGTAAACATATACAAATCAAAGATATTTTGCGAAAACAGTTGATTTTACTGTATAAAAATGTTATTATGATAATAAATAATTGTGGGTTTTTGCACCCTTTTTTCGGTTGCAAACTATTGATGGTCAGACAGTAGAATCGTAATAAATGAGCAAATATTCACAACTTCTTATGCAATTATTTGTAATGGAGGTATAAAAAATGAAAGAAAAAATTAAACGCATCAGTTCTAGCACTTGGGCGTTGATTCTTGCCCTTATGATGGTAGTTTCTTCTTTTTCAGTTCTTGCTGCTACAACTAATGTGAACAAGACCGGTGCTAGTTTAAATTCCGGTGAAACTATTTATCTTAAACCTAGTGAAAACTGGTTACAGAAGGACGCTAAGTTTGGTCTTTATGTTTGGAATGATGGACAAACTGCTCAATGGGTTGTTATGAATGATGATGACAATGATGGTTATTATTCTGCCAGTGTTCCTTCTGGTGGACCATATGCTAATGTTATCTTCTTGAGATTAAATGCGAATACATCTGAACCATCAGGTACTGGTTGGCCTTCTTCTTACATTTGGAACCAAATTGCTGACTTGATTAGAGAAGACGGTAAAAACTGCTATGCTGTTACTGAAGGTACATGGGATAAAGGTGGCGGTACTTGGTCAACATATTCAGCATCTAAAGACCCAGTAGCAACTTCAGTTTCACTAACTTCAAATGCAACTGATGGCAAGATTGCTCAAGGTAAAGATTTAATACTATCTGCAACTGCTACAGGTAAGGTTTCAGGTGATGTTACTTATATATTCTATAAAGGTAACACACAAGTCGGTGATGCACAGACTGCATCCGAAAGTACTGCAACTACTACTGTTAGTGGTCTTTCAGCCGGTGATTATACTTTTACAGTAAAAGTTACTAAGGATGGTTATACAGAAGTAGCCAGTGACCCAATCAATGTTACAGTAACTGGTGGTGACGGTTATTTCCTATATAATGACAATGGTGGGAAATCTTTTAAAACATCTACAAGTTTAGGTGAATTTTCTAGTAATGTATTATCACTTGATTTGGATGCTGGAAAAACTTACTATTTATATGTTGTAAAGAATAATGATGTAAAAAACTCATATTTTAGTAGCGAAAAAGCATTTGATGATTCTAATAAGTCTGTTACTCTTTATGATTATGGTACTAATAATTTTAGTGATGAAATTGTATTCACACCTGAAACAAGTGGTAAATATAAATTCACTTGGACACCGGGTAATGGACAAGGTACACTAAAATATGAATTGGAATCTACACCTGTAGCAAAATCAGTTAATCTTACTGCTAATCCGGAAAATGTAGTTGTTGGTGGTTCAACAACTTTAACTGCTAATGTTACTGAGTTGAATAGTGGAGCAGCAAGTAATGTAAAATATACTTTCACAGAAGTTAAGGAAGATGGCACAACAGTTGGTACTCCACAGGAACTTTCAACTGATACTGCTACTTTCACTGATTTAACAAATGGTAAACATTACTATAAGGTAACTGTTTCTGCTGATGGTTATACTAGTGTTACAGCTACAGTTGAAGTAAATGTAAATCAACCTTACAACGTTACTGCAAAATATAAAATTACTGAGAATGGCGTTACATATGAAGATAAAGATTCCAATAAGGATATTGTATCTGTTAATGGTGAAGTAACATCAAATACTTCTTCCGGTACGGTTGTTGCAAAGAATACTATCACAAACGGTAGTTCAACATATGTTTTTGCTGGTTGGGAATCTAAAAATGGTAGTTTTACTGATGCATCTAAGGCATCAACAACATTCTCTCCATCAGCTGACGCAGATGTATATGCTAAGTATAAGAAACAATATACTGTTTCAGCATCAGCACCCGGTGGTAACGGTACAATCAATGTTGAAAAAGACAAATACCTAGCCGGTGATAAAGTTACAATTAATATTAATCCAAATCCCGGTTATCAATTAAAATCACTTAAGAGAACTACAGGTATATCAGGTGAAACTACAGATGTAAAAGTCGGTGTATCTAACAACAAATATGTGGTTGATAATATTTCCTCAGATGAAACATTTGTAGCCGAATTTGAGGGAAATCCATTAGATTGTTCTATGTATCAGTTATTAGGTGATTTTGATGGTGGTTCATGGGCAGGTGGTTCAGGTTTAGCATTTACTTCAGATGGTAAAGCTGTCATTACCTTAACATCAAGTCGTAAACAGTTCAAATTCTATAACACTGTTGCTAAAACTCAGTACGGTTCTAAAAATACAAGCAACGAAGTAGTTACAATGGGTACAGAATATACAACTACTAAAGGCGATGGTAGTACATATAGAATTGATGATACAGGTACTTTTATTATTGAAATTGTTGATATTGATTCTAACGGTGTTCCTAAGTTTAAAGTTACTAAGGATGATACAATTTCAAATTATCAGCTATATATTTCAGAAGGTAGAAATAAAGAAGGTACATTGTTAGGTAACTTCACTAAGGCTAAAGATGGTACTTATCAGCGCATTATAACTGTTAAAGAAGGTACTCATTACTTCTACATCAAAGATTCTACAAGTACAGACTCTACTTTACAGTATAGTGATGGTATGGAGAATTGTGAACTTGGTAAACCATATCTGATGAATCGTAGATATGATATTATGAATATTCAATATAAGCTATCTGCCGGTTCTTATAAAGTAACATATGGTGACATTGATACTAATGGTCAAGGTAAGTTCAAAATTGACTCTCTATCTAAGCCTCTAGCTGAAAGTGTTGCTCTTTCTTCAAGTGCAACTGCCGTAAAGATTGGCAATAAAGTTACCCTAAAAGCACAAATCAATAATAATAATGTTGAAAAGGGTGCGACATACACTTATACTTTCTATGATGGAGAGGGTAAAGAAGTAGGAAAAAAAGTTACAACAGAGCTTACTGCTTCTTGCGAAACAACAAGCAATACAAAAGGTGTGGTTTCTTATAAGGTAGTTGTTTCTACAAATGCAACATATATTGATCCTGATTACCCTACTGTTAGTCTAACTTATACAGATGTATCTAGTGAAACTATTCAAGTTGACTATCGTGAAAAAATTCTTTATATTGCTAAAGTTAATAACGATGGCACACTGGGTACACTTTATCCGCTAACTGCAGATTCATTCAAACCTGCTGATGGTGTTCAATCTGTTACTATCGCAGTATTTTCAGATAAAACAATTTCTGATGATACAGTTTGTAACTTAACTGTTTCTGAAAGCAAAAATAAATATGCAACTATCACAAGTAGTACAATTGATACTGATGATGTTGCAGGTATTCCAACTTATACAATTAATTGTAATGAAGGTGCTTCATCACCAACTATTTACATTGTTGATGACAATATTTATGCAGTAGCTACTTTTGATATGGGTACGACAAATACTTTTGATAATAGTAATAAAGTGGATTATTACTTTGCTGAACCTACAGATGATACCGATATTTCAAAACCAACTACTGGTGATGGTCTAGGTCTAAGAATTTACTATTGGAATAACTCTGTTGCAGACAAAAAAGGTTATGCTGATGTTACAACTAAAGTTGATAAAGATGGTAAAGATTCCGGTTCTAATACAATTACCGTAAATATGAAGGACTTGTATAGTTCCGGTGTTACAGATTCAAAGACATTTAATGTTTACAAGGTATCTCTACCTGTATGGGCAACATCATTTAAATTTGTAAGTAGTGGTACAACTGAAATTGATACACTTAGTACATTTGTACCGAATAAAGCCGGTGACGCTTCAATCGGTCTAAACCCTAACAGAATTTATTTGTTATACAAAAAGGGTTCTTCTTGCTATTCTCGTGGTGTTGTTCTTGATAGTTCATTCTGGACAAAAACACCAAGTGAGAACAATGATGTTCCTACAAAGAACTTTAAAGCAAATGCAGTTAATTATAATACACAATATGATGCAGGTGGTAATGTTACAAACACATTTAACACTTATTTAAATGCTTTGTATGATACTGCTTATGCTAACCCTCTATTCTTTGGTTATGTTAAGCCTACAACAACAGAAGTTGCAGGAAACCAAAACTTTAGAATTCAGGATAACTTGGCTATGCGTCATGATGATAATCATGCTTATTATGCTTCAGTTCAAGGTTTGGCAGGAAATACACTTTCTTCTACAAGCAAAAATGAAAATGGTTGTGGTTATCTGTTGACTGCTGACGGTTCAGGCAATATGCCATTGTTTGATTATGATAAATTAAAGAATAATACCGATGTTGCATCAAGTGTTAATGAAGGCTTGAACTTTCCATTTAACGAATCAACATTTAATGGTATCACAACCTACTCCTATGATTCATTTACTGATAAGAACAGAGTAATTGATGGCGATTTCAAGGTAGATACATATTCAAACGCTACTGTTGGTAATGATAAGGGTGTTGGTTTCTTCCCATTTGATAATTCTGATAGTACTAAGAATGCTAATAAATATGGTTTTGGTACCGAATTTGATATTGACTTCTATATGTCAGAAACAGGTAAATTAACTGCTGCTGATGGTACACAGAAAGACATTACATTTAACTTCTCCGGTGACGATGACGTTTGGGTATATGTTGATGGTGTATTGGTTCTTGACCTTGGTGGTGCTCATAAGGTTTCATCCGGTTCAATCAACTTCTCTGATATGAAGGTTATTTATAAGGCAGCAGTTGATTCATCAGATAACATTAATAGCCGTACTGCTGACCCTAAGACAGACGATAAATATGCTACTGACGAAAAATATGTTACAACCGTTGACCTAGCAAAAATATTCAAGGCTAACGGTGCAGAATTTAACAACAAAAACTCTTCCAAGAAACATACTCTTCAGATGTTCTATATGGAAAGAGGTAGCTTTGATTCTAACTGTTCAATCAGCTTTAACTTACCTCAGAACACAGGTCTACTTGTTCGTAACGATGTAAACTTTGATTCAGTTAACCCTGGCCTAAAGGATGCCACTATGGGTGTTGCAAACAAAGATTACTTTAGCTATATGATTGAAAATAAATATGCCAGTGCTGCTGATTTTACTACACTAACAAATAAGTATGGCACTCTTCCAAACAAGACCACATCCGATAACATAACCAACGCTAACTTTACATTTGGTAGTTCTAATCCACTATATCCTATTGTAACTACTGACAACATTATCCGTAGAGTAGTTAACGGTACAACCTACTATTTGGCTGTTAAGAATGATAGTGGTAAAGGATGTGAATCTTATTGGTCTACGCATTTGAAAGATGCTTATACAGGATTACCTTCTATTAACTTTAGTTTACCAGATGATTTTGCAAAATTGGAAAATTCTACTGATGAAAACAATTCAACAGCAGTTTCCGGTCAAACTGATGCTAATGGTGGTTTCAACTTACTGTTTAATCAGTCTGCTAAGTTTAATTCGAAAATTCCTAGTAATACAATGGTAAAGGTAGTTCAAAACGAAACTTTGTATGAAGTAAATGCCGGAAATTCAAACACAGCAATGAGTGTTGCAAGTGATGCTAATGGAAAAGTCACTAGAAGAAATGTTTCTAATTTCTACTCAACTTCTTACAAAATCACTGATGATAAGAGCCAAAAGATTATAACTGAGGCAAAGGGTAATAAAAATTCCAATGTTTTCAGTAATGATACAAGTGCCGGAACTGATGGTTTCTACTTTGCAGATTATTCCGAAAACCATTCTGATTCAAGTGCTATGACAGTTAACTTTACTAACACTGTTTCAACAAGTGATATTAAAATTATAAAGAAGGTTACTACTGATAATAGTGATAATAAGGTTGATCCAAAGAGTGGTGACCGTTTCACCTTTACTGTTAAATTGTCAAATATCTTTGGTGACAAAGATGATATAATGCTAAATGAATATGAAAACCTAACATATAAAGTTTATGATTCTTCTACCGGTAAGCTAGAAGGTACTCGTACTTATGGTAAGTCCGGTGTTAGCATTACAGCTAATGAATATGCTGTTATCACCGGTATCCCTGTTGGAACTCACTATGAAGTAACTGAAAAGCAAAGAACAGGTTATCAGTTTGATAATGTAACCGGTGAATTTGTTGCCACCACTTTAAATTCTACTAAAGCCGGAACTCAAACTAATGGAATCAAGGATACTGATTTTATACCTTGTAAAGATTCTGTAGATAGCACAATCAATACAGAGGCTGAAACTGTTACAGGTAATATGCCAATCGCAAATGACGCTAATAATGCAGGTAAGACAGTACAACTTACTTACACTAATAAGGAAGCCGGATTCACTATTTCATTTAAGTATTATGATAGAGAAGTGACAACAGGTTCTGTTGCTCACATTAACACAAAACCTACTGTAGTGAACTACGTATTCTCTGTTGGTGAACTTGCACAATATCAAAATCAAGATGGCACATATGATTATGCTGGAATGATTACTAAGGCTGTTACTGCTGGTGGAATTAACCCGGACAATGTTATTGACTCTTATAAGTACTTCACAAGTCAGTCTGATGCTGAAACAGGTATTAAGAAGGAGTTTTCATACAGAAATTATGATAAAACAAATTCTAAGTATCTAACATATGGTGAAGCTTATACTAATGGTAACTTTAAAAATCACACTGACTGCTACGGTAGACTTCAAGGTTCTGACGGTGCTGCAGTAAGAGATGGTGAAGATTGGGTTTCTTACTACAATGGTAAAACAAAGTACGCAACAGAAGAAGATGCTAAAATGGCAGATAAAACGGTTACTTCAATTACAGTTTGGTTCTTTAATAATCTAAAGCCTTATAGTCCAACATTCCATTATGCAACAGCTAAAAACGAACTATCTCCGATTGATGGTACAAGCAAGTTTGTTGGTACACAGCTTAATACTATTAAGCCTGTATTCTATAACGTTCGTTTAGGTGTAGCTAATGGTGTTGATTCTATCGATGAAGAAGGTCTTTACTTAAAGGAATATGGTGTTACAGGTTACACAGGTACTTATTCCGGCACAGCAATGTCTATCCAGAATGGTGAGAAAGAGCTTAAGTTCTTGTATTGGTCATATGATAAGGCCGGTAAGTCTATTGCATCTAACTCTTACAAGTATGGTTATCGTGTAACTAACAACATTCACCTATATGCTATTTATGGTGAGGCTAAGGATAATACCGAACCCGGTTTAACTGTTTCTATGAATAATCCTGATTACCATACAGATAGTAACGGTATCAATAGAGTTCGTCTAAACACTGTTATGAATGTTTATAATTGTCCTGATGATGACCCTAATATCAAAAATGTTGCAGTTATCTATATTCTAGACCCTAACAACTACATTCAAGATTATATTAATAAGGATAACAAAACTGCACTAAGTAATATTCGTAAAAATGTTTATAATTTGATTAAAGAAAATGGTAGTAAAGCTCAGTTCTCCGGTGTCACAATTAAGATTGACGGCACAAACGATAACAAGGCTTTGGGCTTAACTTACACAGCTAGTAAGGATTTACTAACTAACAAGAACAGAGTTCAGTTTACTACTGATTTTAAACAATCAGCACTTGCTGTTCAAAAGGTCATTTATACATTTAGTGCTATGAATTATTCTAAGGAAAGTGCAACTGATTGGATTGTTAGTGACAACTGCATTAAATACATATTTGATAAAGATGGTAAGGTAACTGGTGATTCAACACAAGTAAACTGTTTACAGTAAAATTTATGCAACACATAGCATTATGCTATGTGTTGCTATTTAAATAGGAGGACAAAATGAAAAAATCTAAAAAGATAATTTCTTTAGCATTTGTTGTACTTCTCTTAATAAGTATTGTTCCTATGTCAGCTAGTGCTGCTGAAGTTGTGTACGGTAATTTTTCTTTTGAACTTAATGGTACTACAAATCAGGCAACTTTGTCTGAATATAATGGCAACAGTTCTTCTGTTAAAGTTCCTGACACTGTTTATGGTTATACTGTAACTAAAATTGATGATTTAGTGTTTTATAAACATGATGAAATTCAGTCAGTTTCCTTGCCAAACACGATTAAAAGTATCGGTTTCAGTGCATTTTCTTCTTGTACTAAGCTAAAGAAAATAATTTTACCGGTTACAGTAACTTCAATGGGTGAATATACTTTTAACAATTGTACTTCATTAACTGAGGCTTATGTAAACTCAGCAATTGAAACTTTACCTAATTATATGTTTAAGAACTGTACTAGCCTAACTAAGGTTAATGTTAACTTTTATACTGAGAAAATCGGTACCAGAGCTTTTGACGGTTGTACTTCTCTAAAGTCTTTGCCTAACGGTGTTGCAATTACAGAAATTGGTGATGAGGCTTTCTTTAATTCAGGCCTAGAGTCAATTAAAATTAATGATACAGTAACAACTATTGCAAATGGTGCTTTTAGCAATTGTTCTAAACTTACTAAGGTAAATGTTCCATCATCTGTAACTTCAATTTCTGATAATGCTTTCAGCAATTGTGGTGAAAATCTTACAATTATAGGTGACTATGGTTCATATGCCGAGAAATATGCTAAGGACAACAATATAACTTTTGAAGAAAATCCACTTTTAATTGGTGATGTTAATAATGATGGTGCAATCAATGTTAGAGATTCAGTTTATATTTTGAGATACATTGCTTTACAATCAGGATATGAAATTCCTGAGGGTGCACTAATCTTTAAGAGAGCTGATGTAAATGGTGATGGAAAAGTTGATGTTACCGATGCAACACTTATTCAGAAGTATGCATTGCATATGATTGATAAATTCTAAGTGAATATTTTAGAGCTGCCTTTATGGTAGCTCTTTTTTTGTTACTTTTTGCGATTCCTTGATTTATTCATACTTTTCATTTATAATTAAGTAGTACATATAACATCACTTTTGTTGTTAGTTGTGCTGTTAGATAGATTGTTTTGGAGGGTATTATGCTTTGTAAATTTGCTAACTTTTTTGTTGAGATTAACCCTCTTTATGATTATACAAAAGATATGATCAAGTTTTTTGAAACTGATGAAACACCTACTTCCGATGTGATAAAAGTAGGGGATAAGTTTACTGTTGATGACTACAAAAAATACATTTCACTTCATCCTGAAGTCCCTATTTATGAAACAGAATATGTATATTTATCTTTTGATTTTTTTGAAAAAATCTTAAAGTACAATGCAATTATGGTACATTCATCAGCAATAAAATATAATGATAAGTGCTATCTTTTTTCTGCCGATAGTGGTGTAGGTAAGTCAACCCATACTGCATTGTGGCATAAAGTTTATGGGGATAAGGTACAAATTATAAATGATGATAAACCTATAATTCGTCTAGAGAATAATAAACTGATAGTATATGGCTCACCATTTGCCGGTGGAACAATGAAATTCCAAAATGACAGTGCTGTTTTAGGTGCAATTGTATTTTTGGAAAGAAGTAAAAATAATTCTATTGAAGAATTATCCCCACAAAAAGCAATGCGATATTTGTTTAAAGAAACTATGAGAAGAATTGGCAAAAACAAAATGAACGACTCTCTAAATATGATTAATGTAATTTTGGAAAATTGCAAGTTCTATAAGCTAAAGTGCAATATGGATAAAAGTTCAGCAATACTTTCTCATGATACTATAGTAAAGGAAGATTAATATGAAAATTAAGGAAGATTTTTTACTGCGAAAAGTAGCAGATTGTTATGTAGTTGTTCCTGTAGGCAAGGCAACTGTTGACTTTAACGGTATGATGAATCTTAACGAAACCGGTGCTTTTCTATGGGAAAAGTTAGAAAATGATACAACAAAAGAAGATTTGCTAAAGGCTATGCTTGATGAATATGAAGTAACTGAAGATATAGCAAAGAAAGATATAGACAACTTTATTACAAAGCTAAAGGACGGTAACTTACTTGAATAAACAAGTGCCTATTAGTGAACTTGTACCGATTTTTAAGGAAATATTGGATAGTGGTAGCAATGTGAATTTCACACCCAGAGGTGTGTCAATGTTGCCAATGCTAAGGGATAACTGCGATACAGTAACCTTAACTAAGCCAACAAAACTAAAAAAATATGATGTGGTATTTTTCTACCATAAACCAACTAATTCCTATGTACTTCATAGAATCATAAAAGTCAATAATGACGGTACATATAACATTTGTGGTGATAACAGAATGGTTTGTGAAGTGAATGTGCCTAAGGAAGATATTTTTGCAGTTGTAACTGCCTTTACTAAGGACAATGTTACTCATAAAATCACTGACCTTAATTACAAGATTTATTCCAGAAAATGTGTTGCAAAAAAGAAATTAAGATGGAAATATTATTCCTTTAAAGAAAAATTATATCCATATTATAGAAAGATAAAAAGAAAATGAGTATTTCAACTTACAAGAAAAAAGTGAATAAAACTGCATTAAGATGGATATTGCAGAAAAGTAAATCTCAGCTACCATCAATAATTTTGCTTGTTGTAATCTACGGTATTCTTGCAGTAATCGGTGTATATGTTGCTATAGCCAGTAAGTACCTTGTAAATGCTGCAACCGGTAATGACCCGAGTTATGCAAATGACCCTTTGGGTGGTGTTGCGCATTACGGTATGATTTTTGGTGGTATCGTTTGTGCAGATATTTTCTTTAGTGTGTTACAGAGGATTTTTGTGTTTAGAATTAGTGCAAAGCTGGAAATCAGCTACAAAACAGACTTATTTCAACAAATATTAGAAAAAGAATTTGCTGATGTTTCAGCTTATCATTCAGGTGAATTGTTAAACAGACTTACAAGCGACATTGGTACAATAACAGGTGCAATTGTTACTATCATTCCTCAACTAACATATATGATTGTAAAACTTGCAGGTGTGTTTATTGTTTTGGTGCAAATCAGTATACCTTTTACAATGGTGTTTGTTGTTGGTGGTGCATTGGCTCTTTTTGTGGCATCTTTGTATAGAACTAAGATGAAGAACTTTCACAAGAAAGGTCAAGAAACAGATGGCAAAGTGAGAAGCTTTTTGCAAGAAATTATTGCAAGTTTACTCCTAGTTAAGTCCTTTGATATTGAAGATGAAGTGCTAAAAGATGCAAAAAATTTGCAACAAAATAACTATGTAATCCGTAGAAAGAGAAACACACTTTCTGTTATCAGTTCCTCAGCATTTTCATTTGTATTTATGCTTGGATATGCTTTTGGATTAATTTGGGGTGCTTATAATATTGTTCATGGCAATATTACATATGGTGTGCTAACAGAAATTATTGCTTTGGTTTCTCAAATTCAAGGACCAATCTTAGGACTTACAGGAATTTTTCCTACTTATTTTGCTGCTACTGCATCAGCAGAGAGAATTATGGAAATTGAGTCACTTCCACAGGAAAGAAAGTTTAACAAAAGTGAAATTAATGTGGAAAACATTTATAATAACCTAAAGTCCATCAACTTTGACAATATTACCTTTAGCTATGGCAGAGATGAAGTTTTGTCAAATACAAGCCTAAAAATCAATAAAGGTGACTTTGTTGCCATTATGGGTATTACAGGTATAGGCAAAAGCACACTTATGAAACTTCTAATGTCAGTTTTCAATGTTTCAAGTGGTGAAATTTATCTTGATTTAAAAGATAACAAAAAGCTTTATATTGATAAAAATTCAAGAAAAATGTTTGCTTATGTGCCACAAGGTAACTTCCTGCTTTCAGGTACAATTAGGGACAATCTGCTGATTGTTTCACCAAATGCAACTGATGAAGAAATCCACACTTCACTAAAAATTGCTTGTACCGATTTTGTAGATACTTTGCCTAGTGGACTTGATACAATGTTAGGTGAGAGAGGTATAGGACTTTCAGAAGGACAAGTTCAGAGACTTGCTATTGCCAGAGCTATTCTTACTAAGTCACCGATTCTTTTACTTGATGAATGTACCTCTGCACTTGATGAAGAAACAGAAAAAAGATTACTTCAAAATCTTGTAAATCTACAAAACAAAACTTGTATGATTATCACTCATAAAAAAGCAGCACTTTCAATTTGCAACAAAGAAGTTTGTATTGAAGATAAGAAAATTATTGTAAAGGAAAATTAATGTGAAAAAGGAAATTTCTCCAAAAGAAAAAACTCAATATAAATTTCTCCTTAATGTACTTGGCTTCCTATTTTCTAATATTCCTTTAGAGAATAATAATCAGATTGATTTTAGAGATTTGTATTTTACCTCAGCAAAAAGCAGAGTTGCAAATATGGTTTCCTATGCCTTAGAAAAAAGCAAAATCAATGTGCCTAAAGAAATTATGAATATGTTTGTTAGGTGCAGAAAGTTTATGCTGATGAAGGATGCATCTCAGTTTTCAGCAACAAAAAAGTTAATTTCCAAATTTGAAAATCAGGGAATAGACAACCTTCTTGTGAAAGGTCAGTTTATTAAAGACACCTACCCTCAACCTGATTTTAGGGTAACAAATGATGTTGATGTTCATATTAAAAGTAAAGATATTGAAAAGGCTAGGACTATACTTTCCAGCCTAGGCTATAGAATAATTGAGTCAACTGATGATTTAATTGTTGCAGTGCAAGACCCATTTGTACAGTTTGAAATTCATTGTGATAACGGTAACTTTAGAAATTCAACATTTACAGGAAATTTGTTCAGTAATGCAAAGCTGATTAATAATACAAATCACACCTATAAATTTACTGATGAATACCACTATATTTATATTGTTGAGCATTTTGCTAAGCATTATCGTGACTTAGGTGGTATGGGCGTCAGAATGATAATTGATGCTTATTTCTTAAATAAATATCTTAAGAATAATAATGCTGACTATGATTTTATAAATGAAAAGTTACAGGAAAATAACCTTACAAAATTTCATCAAATGCTACTTGAAAAAGCTGATTTATATTTTAATAAAGGAATTAAAGATTTTGATGATGTTGATGTTTATATTCTTTCAAATATGACTTTCGGTACAGAAGAAAATAGAATCCTAAATGAAAGAAGAAAATACAATGAAGAATATAATAATTCTACAGAAGAAAATTATATCAAATCAAGAATTTTCCCACCATACAAAAGAATGGTTAAGGAATATCCAAATTTAAAAAATAAAAAATTGCTTTTACCTTTATATTGGCTACATAGAGATTTCAAAATTTTAACTTCAAAGAACCTAAAACAGTATCAAGAGAATTTGTCAGAATACAAAAAGTATGACAACAAAGAAGAAATTGATTTCCTTGATAATGTTATGAAAAAGTCAGGTTTCTGATTTTTATAACAATTTTTTACAAACATTGATTTTTAGTTAACTAGGTGATATAATGGATAAGATAGAGAAATAATTAAGGGTGATTTGATGATTACTATGTTAAAAAGTAAACTACATAGAGCAGTTGTAACAGAGGCTGATGTTAACTATGTAGGTAGTATAACTATTGATAAAGATTTAATGGAAAAGTCAGGCATCTATGAATATGAAAAAGTTAGTGTTGTAGATGTTGAAAATGGTCAACGCTTTGATACATATGTTATTGCCGGTGAAAGAGGTAGCCGTATCATTTGTGTAAACGGTGCAGCAGCAAGACTGGTTGCAGTTGGTGACCATGTTATTATTATGGCTTATAAATTAATTGAAGAAAAAGACGCAAGTTCTCACAAGCCTACTGTTGTTTTCCTTGATAGTGACAACAATCCTTGTGAAGAAAAAGAATGTAAAAGAACTGTCGGCAAATAAAAGTTTTACCCCATTGCAAAAAGCATTTATTGCATTGGGGTTAATTTATGTAATAAAAGGCTTAGTCCTTTAAATAAATGTTAGGGAGTATGAGTATGAACAAACAAAAAATCAACAATGAAGCAATTTACGATGCCCGTAAATTGGGTAAAGGAAAAATGGTTGTCCTTGGTTTGCAACATATGTTTGCAATGTTTGGTGCAACAGTAGTTGTACCACTGATTACAGGTCTTTCTGTGTCATCAACATTGCTTTTTGCAGGTCTGGGAACATTACTGTTTCACCTAGTAACAAAGGGTAAAGTACCGGCATTCCTAGGTTCTTCATTTGCATTCCTTGCAGGGTATGCAACAATTGCACCTAAGGGTGAAGCAAATCTACTACCATATGCTTGTTTTGGTGTAGCTTGTGCATCAGTTCTTTACTTTATTTTGTCAGCATTATTTAAAGCATTCGGTGCTCACCGAGTAATGAAATTTTTCCCGCCTATTGTAACAGGTCCGATTATCATTGCTATCGGTTTAACACTTGCACCATCAGCTATTAACAACTGTGAAAGTTCAGGTGACAATGCCGGTTTATCTTGGATAGTTGCTATTGTGGCAATTGCAATTATCATTATTTGTAACATCTTCGGTAAAGGTATGATTAAGATTATCCCTATTATCTGTGGTGTTCTTGGTTCATATGTTGTAGCAGTTTGCTTAGGTTTAGTTGACTTTACTTCAGTTGCAAAGGCTGATTGGATTGGTCTACCATTTACATATGACCAAACAGTATTCAGCGTCTTTACAGGTGACACTGATTGGGGCTTAATTACAACATCAATTATCACAATTGTTCCTATTGCTCTTGCAACAATGGTTGAACATATCGGTGATATTTCTGCTATTTCATCAACAATCGGTAAGAACTGTATTGCTGATCCGGGTTTACACAGAACACTTCTTGGTGATGGTGCAGCAACACTTCTAGCAGCACTATTCGGTGCACCTGCTAACACAACATATGGTGAAAACACAGGTGTTCTTAACCTTACAAAGGTATTTGACTCAAGAGTTATCAGAATTGCAGCATTCTTTGCAATCCTATTCTCATTCTCACCAAAGTTTGCAGCTATCGTTACATCAATTCCATCAGCTACAGTTGGTGGTGTTTCACTAGTTCTATACGGTATGATTTCTTCTGTTGGTGTTAGAAACATTGTTGAAAACAAAATCGACTTTACAAGTATGAGAAATGTTCTTATTATGGCTATTATCCTTGTATTAGCTTTAGGTATTACTTTCTCAACTGCCGGTAATATTTCTTTCACAATCGGTTCTGTAACAATTCAACTATCAGGTCTTGCAGTAGGTTCTCTAGTTGGTATTATCCTAAATGCTATCATCCCGGGTAATGACTATAAGTTCCAAACTGATGAAGACTTAGGTGCTAACGAAATTCAAAAAGATACCAGAGAAATGTAACTTTAGTATTACAATATAAACTCAATACTAATCTATTAAACCTCCCTTAATGGGAGGTTTTTTGTTTGTAATTTTAATATTCATGATTTAAAAATAAAAAAAGTTAATGTAATATATTATACAGTG
>ULYU01022334.1_pt1 | contig 16142 bp, 14 predicted proteins | sample 1962481 | NCBI WGS metagenome assembly ULYU01 (sample SAMEA4835872, study PRJEB28245) | human gut metagenome | biome: gut microbiome; material: fecal sample | place: Denmark | collected 2008 | reverse complement strand
AGCTTAGTACAGCTACGTGGGAGTCCGAACGCAAGTTGGTTGCAGACACATGATCTCTTTTTATAATATTCCACCAATAATTTCCGTCATTCAAATCACAATTGTATAAAAAAAGAAGCATCAAATATTCTTGACAGTATTACTAGGAAATGATATTATACGAATAATTCCTACTGGAAAACTATGAAAAAAGAAAAACTATAAGAGAGGATGTGTAACAAAATGAGCATTAACACAGCAGATTTTGCCGCACTAGCAGTTACAATTGTTTTGTTTGCGGTTATCTATTATTTAGATTATAAGAAAGGCGTAGACTTCGGACTTTTAACATTATTAGGAACAGTTTTTGGAATCGCAGTTGGTCTGGGATTTGGAAATCATTTTACATATGTTGAGATTTTCGGACGTATCTATACCAATGTATTGACAGCACTTGTTGTACCAATGCTGTTATTTAGTATCATCGCAAGTATCACAAATCTAAGTGAATCCATTCATTTAAAGAAAATCGGTGGAAAGTCAATCTTTTATCTGATCTTAAATACAGCGATTGCAAGTACGATTACAGTGATCGCAGCAGTCATCTTAAAAGTCGGTGATGGATTTGCTTACAAAGTAGCTGATGGATATCAGAAAGTTGAAGTTCCATCTGTTGTTGATACGATCGTAAACTTATTCCCAAGCAACTTCGCAACAAACTGGAGTGAAGGACAGATCATTCCGATCGTCGTATTTGCAATCATCATTGCATTATCTTACAATGCAATTTCCAAAGAAAATGAATCCGTAAAACCATTTAAAGCATTTATTGATGCAGGGAATCAGGTGATCGGACAGGCAATTGACTGGATCATTGGATTTACACCATATGCAGTATTATCTTTCTTGGCAAGAGCCGTTGGAAGAAGCAGTGTCACGGAATTGCTGCCATTATTAAGTACATTAGTATTATCTTATATCTTATGTGCAGTTCAGGCATTTGGAGTAGAAGGATTATTAATTAAATTTGTAGCAAAATTAAGTCCTGTTAAATTCTTTAAAGGAATCGCACCAGCTCAGTATGTAGCATTTACGACACAGAGCAGTGTTGGTACGATCCCGGTTACATTAAGACAGTTAAAAGAAGCACTTGGAGTTGATGGAGATGTAGCATCATTTACGGCAGGTCTTGGAGCCAATGTTGGAATGCCAGCATGTGCAGGAATCTGGCCAGCATTAACAGCGGTATTTAGTGTTCATATGTTAGGATATCATTACGGAATTGCACAGTATGCATTTCTGATCCTGATCACATTAGTAGTATCTGTTGGAACAGTCGGGGTTCCAGGAACAGCGACGATCACATCAACAGCTGTATTTGCAGCACTTGGCTTACCAATCGAATTAGTTGTCGTATTTGCACCAATCTCAACGATCGTTGACATGGCAAGAACAATGACAAATGTAACAGGAGCAGCAACAGCAGCTGTTATCACAGCAGCAACAGAAGGTCTGGTTGATGAAGAAGTTTACAATTCAGATCAGGCAAAACATGTTGCAGTAAACAACTAGGATAGAAGAAATTCTATATATAATCACTGTATGAAAAGACACTTGATCGTAACGTATATTTTATGTATGTTATGAGCAGGTGTTTTTTCATTTCAGGTAATCAATATAAGTTGAGACGACTAAAATTTCGTGCTATCATAATCAATATAGATAAGAGCACGAAGTTTTTTCATATTATAGAAAATTGATTCAAGGAGGTGATCGTATGGGAAATTATCTAAATCCAGGGAATGAAAAGTTCAGAAGAATGATTCAGTCTGAAATTTATGTAGATAAGACAGGGATGATAAAATATACGAATTCCGTACTAGATACAGCACAAAACTATGTCTGTGTCAGCCGTCCAAGAAGATTTGGGAAGTCAATGGCTGCGAATATGCTGACAGCTTATTACAGCCGCGGCTGTAATTCAAAAGAATTATTTGGAAAGTTTGAAATTGCAAAAGATAAAGATTTTGAAAAATATCTGAATCAATATAATACCATATTCTTAAATATGCAGGAATTTCTAAGTCGAAGTCATAATGTAGAAGAATTGATCGATCGTGTGAAGAAGCTTGTGATCAGAGATTTGAAAATGGAATATCCAGAAGTTGATTATTTTGACGATACAGATTTGATTGAGTGTATGCAGGATATTTATGCACAAATGCAGTACCCATTTGTTGTGATCATTGATGAATGGGATTGCATTTTTAGGGAATATAAACAAGATAAAGAAGCACAGGAAAAATATTTAGATTTTCTACGGGACTTATTAAAAGATAAGGCATGTATTTATCTATCTTACATGACAGGAATTTTACCGATTAAGAAATATGGAACACATTCGGCACTGAATATGTTTGATGAATTTTCCATGATCGCCCCGGGACCTTTAGCATGTTATGTCGGGTTTACAGAACAAGAAGTCAAAAAGCTCTGTGAACAATACGGAATGGATATGGAAGAAGTCAAGAACTGGTATGACGGATATTCATTTGATGGAGTACCGTCTGTGTATAGTCCAAGATCAGTTGTAAATAGTATGAGATTTCAAAAGATATCAAATTACTGGAATCAGACAGAGACTTTTGAAGCATTACAGATGTATATTGATATGAATTTTGAGCATCTAAAAGATGATGTTTTAAGTATGATCGCTGGAGAAAGCGTGGCGGTGAATACCGAAAGTTTTACGAATGATATGGCAACGTTTCGTACAGAAGATGATGTACTGACATTATTGATCCATCTTGGATATCTTGCATATGATGATAAAACAAAAACAGTCAAGATACCAAATAGTGAAATTCGGGCAGAATATGTAAATACAGTTTCAGTATCAGACTGGGGATCTGTTTCAAAAGCACTAAAAGATTCTGCAGATACATTAAATGCAATCTGGCAAGGCAGAGAAGAACAGGTATCGAAAGCCATTGAACAGGCACATTTTGAGACATCACATATCCAGTATAATGATGAAAATGCATTGAGTTATACGATTTCACTCGCATTATATGCAGCAAGGAATTTTTATACCATTCACAGAGAACTGGCAGGTGGAAAAGGATTTGCAGATTTGGTCTTTATTCCGAAAAAACAATTTGCAGAGAAACCGGCATTGGTAGTTGAATTAAAATGGGATAAGAGCGCAGAAGGTGCGATCAAGCAGATCAAAGATAAGAAGTATTTTGAAAGTTTGGAAGAATATCAGGATAATCTGTTGTTGATTGGTATTAATTATGATAAGAAAACAAAAGAACACGTGTGTAAAATAGAGAAATATTAAAAACAGATAAAAGGAATTGGAGAGGTATAAAATATGGGCAGATTTGTTAATCCAGATAATAGTGCGTTTCAAGCAGCACTTAATTCCAGAATTTATGTAGATAAAACAGGATTGATCGTATGTATGAATGAAGTTCTGGATTCTACAGATGCGTATATTTGTAATAGCCGCCCAAGACGTTTTGGAAAATCATATGCAGCGAATATGCTTGCAGCATATTACAGTAAGGGAGCAGAATCAGAAAAGATGTTTTCTGATCTTGAGATAGGACAATCAGAAGATTTTAAGAAACATTTGAATAAATATGATGTGATTCATATTGATGTACAATGGTTTTTGATAAATTGCGAAGATGCGGATAATGTTGTGCCATATATCACCAGAGTTGTGCTGGATGAATTGCGTGAAGTTTATCCAGAGATTTTACGTCAAGAAGTGGTATCTTTGCCAGACGCACTTTCTCTGGTTAAGGATAAGACAGGACAGAAATTTATCATTATCATTGATGAATGGGATGTGCTGATCAGAGATGAATCAGCGAACAAAAAGGTGCAGGATGAGTATATCCGATTCCTAAGAGGTATGTTTAAGGGAACAGAACCAACGAAATATATTCAACTTGCTTATCTTACAGGCATCTTGCCGATCAAGAAAGAAAAAACACAATCAGCACTTAACAATTTCCGAGAATATTCCATGTTGAATGCAGGATGTTTAGCTTCTTACATCGGTTTTACAGAAGATGAAGTAAAAGCACTTTGTGAGACATACAAGAAGGATTTTACAGAAGTCAAACGTTGGTATGATGGATATCAGTTAGGAAAATATCATGTCTATAATCCCAATGCAGTTGTAAACTTGATGGTGGATGGAAACTTCCAAAGTTATTGGTCAGGAACAGCTTCTTATGATTTGATTGTTCCATTGATCAATATGGATTTTGATGGATTGAAGACCGCAATTATTGAAATGGTGTCGGGAGCATCTGTTGAAGTAGATGTTGGGTCATTCCAAAATGATGTTGAGAATATTGTAAATAAAGATGACGTTTTAACATATTTGATTCATATGGGATACTTAGCATATTCAAGTGTTAATAGGATGGCATTTGTACCGAATGAAGAGATAAGACAAGAACTGATTCGTGCAACAAAAAGAAAAGAATGAAATGCTGAAATTTCAGCAAGAATCAGAGGATTTACTGGATGCAACTTTGGATATGGATGGAGAAATAGTTGCAGCTCAGATTGAGAAGATCCATGAGGAATATGTTTCAGCAATTCAATATAACAATGAAAATTCACTCAGCAGTGTATTGGCATTAGCTTATTTGAGTGCAATGCAGTATTATTTTAAACCGGTCAGGGAATTTCCTACAGGACGTGGGTTCGCAGATTTTGTGTTTATTCCAAAAACAGAATATCGAAATGATTATCCGGCACTTGTTGTGGAATTGAAGTGGAATAAGAGTGCTGTTAGTGCATTGCAACAGATTAAGGATAAAAAATATCCAGATTCTATTCAAAAATATGCAGGTAATGTTTTGCTTGTGGGAATTAATTATAGTAAAAAAGAAAAGAAGCATGAATGTATGATTGAAGAATACTTGAAAAAATAAGAAACAATAAAATCCATGAGAACAACAAACCAAAAAATTGTGTCCTCATGGATTTTATATTTTACAGATATTTTTACGAAATCTCAGAAGCAGAAATGATCTTCCTGTTATATACAAGATGCAGATACATCGCATCCTGCGCTCTCAAAGGATCATGGGCAGCAATTGCTTGTGCAATTTCTCTATGGGATTCGATCGTCTCATTGCGCAGACGATTTTCAGTTGTTTCTACAAAAAGAGGGATGGAACTATTGATCACAGGGATCAGTCTTGGGACAACAAGATTTTTGCTGCTCATAGCGATCGTTGTATGAAATTCAATATCCTTCATCGTATGATCTTCACCATTATTTAATAAATTTTCAACATCATCGCATAAAGCGGTGATTTTTTTTATGTCTTCATCGGTTGCGTGAGTTGCCGCCATAGCAGCAATTGACGGCTCTAAAAGAAAACGAACTTCCAATAGGTCATGCACTAGTTTTTCTTTATCTCCAATAAATAAAAATCCAAGTGGATCTTCCACCATACCAGGAGAAGAAGCAACATAAGTTCCAGATCCCTGTCGGATCGTTACGATGTTTCTGGAAGCTAGAAGTTTCATTGCTTCGCGAATAGAACTTCTTCCTGCATCCAGACGTTTGGATAGGATAGATTCATTTGGAAGTTTATCTCCAGGTTGTAAATTTTCTTCTAAGATCAGCGAAATAATGTCTTCTGAGATTTTCTGGGGAAGACTTTTTTCTTCTGATGCAAAATTCATCATATGACTTACTCCATTTCTACTAATAATACATTCTTAATCATATGATAATGGCTTTCAAATAAATTGTCAAAATGTGATAATGCACAAAAAACATCAGATGAATTTGTGCAATTTTACGGTATTGCATTTTTTGAAAGAAGAAAATATAATAAAATCATCAGATGAATTCCGGATAAAACATGATAAAAAACAATATTTTTAAACAAAACAATATAAAAAGGTCAGATGAATTAAAAATAAACGAATAAAACATCTGATGAATTAAGGAGGAAATGAGAATGGAGACAACGACATTTATGGCAGATCCAACAAGACTGATGATAGCTGCAGCAGTTGGAATCGTATGCCTTTTGGTACTGATCATTAAATTTAAATTGCATCCAGTCATTTCGATGATGATTTCAGCGATCATTATCGGAGTTGGAGCGGGGATGCCGCTTACAATGATTTCGGATACGGTAGAGAAGGGTGTTGGAAAGACACTACAGGGAATCGCACTTCTGGTTGGACTGGGTTCCATGTTTGGAGGAATTCTTGAAGTCAGTGGAGGGGCACAAAAGATAGCACAAACACTGATCGATAAATTTGGACAGAAAAAAGCTGGATGGGCACTCGGTCTTACAGGACTGGTGATCGGAACGACAGTATTTTTTGAAGCAGGTGTTGTAGTTTTGATCCCGCTTGCATTCAGCGTAGCAAAACAGACAAGAAAATCAACGTTATATTATGCAATTCCTTTATTATCAGGACTTGCTAGTGGATATGCATTTGTACCACCATCTGCAGGATCTGTACTGGTGGCGAATGCTTTAGGTGTCAATCTGGGCACTATGATCATGGTTGGAGTACCAACAGCACTCGTGTGCATGCTGGTTTCTGGCGTAATCTGGGGAACCTTTATAGGAAATAAGATGTTTACAAAACTTCCGGCAAATGTCGAAGAAATTCACGATGACGGCAAAGAACTTCCATCATTCGGGTTGGTTTTAGGAGTGATCCTCATCCCACTTATTTTAATCCTACTAAGTACAATTTCAAAATACATGCCGATTCCTGGAAGTGTACAAAATATTTTAGGGTTCCTCGGAAAACCATTTTTAGCATTAACGATTGCAACACTTGCGGCAATGTATTTTTTAGGAATCCGTAGAGGATTTACAGGAGAACAATTAAAGAAGATTTTAGACCATTCATTAAGACCAGTTGGAATGATCCTTTTAGTAATCGCCAGTGGTGGAGTGATCCGTTGGATGTTACAGGACTCAGGTCTTGGAACGATCATCGGACCTGCATTGGAGAAGAGTGGACTGCCATTGATCTTGATCGCATTTTTGATCGCATTGTTAGTCAGAGCTTCCGTAGGAAGTTCCATCGTGGCAATGACAATGGCATCTGGAGTTATGGCAACAATGCCAGCCGTGATGGCAACCAGTATGTTATACCGTGCAGCGATGTGTTGTGCGATCTGCGGAGGAGCCACTGCATTAAGTCATGTAAATGATGCTGGTTTCTGGCTGGTTGGAACCTTCCTTGAGATTGATGAGAAAACAACGTTAAAATCTTGGACGATCATGGAAACTTTGATCGGAATCACAAGTTTGATCATTGCGTTGATCGTTTCAATTTTTGCTTAGGAGGCGATGAAGGATGAGAATACCAGTTTGTATAAAAAGTATGAGAGATACAAAACATCTGGTTCAGGCAGCAGGAAGCTGCGAGAAAGATGTGGATCTGATTTGTGGAAGATATGTGGTAAATGCAAAATCAATGCTTGGTGTGTTCAGTCTTCCAAGATTTGATCAGATTGAAATAAATGTGGATGAAACTGATTTTGAACATATGAAACAGAAGTTACAAAAATATGATTTGATTCAAAAATAAAAATTATAGGAGGAAAACAGATATGAAATTAAAAAGTCAGGAAATGAGAAAACTTGCACCAGAGTTAGATCCATTACGAATTGGAACAGGTTGGACAAAAGAAGATCTAGATAAAGTTCAGGTAATGGTAGAAAGTACATATGGAGACAGCCATCCTGGAAGTGGACATTTAAATATTTTAGTTGAAGAAGTAAGAAAAGGAATCGCAGAAGAAGGCGGTTTTGGAGCTCGTTATTATTGCACAGATATCTGTGATGGAGAAAGTCAGGGAACTGATGGAATCAATTATAGTCTTGCAAGCCGAGAGATCATTGCCAATATGATCGAGATTCATGCAAATGCAACACCTTTTGATGCAGGAGTTTATCTTTCAAGTTGTGACAAAGGAGTTCCAGGAAATCTGATGGGAATGTTCAGAGTCAATGTTCCATCCGTCTTTGTACCAGGTGGAACAATGAATGCGGGACCAGATATGCTGACATTAGAGCAGCTTGGAATGTACAGTGCTAAATTTGAACGAGGAGAAATTGATGAAGAGAAATTAGACTGGGCAAAATGCAATGCTTGTCCTAGCTGTGGGGCATGTTCATTCATTGGAACAGCATCTACAATGCAGATCATGGCAGAAGCACTTGGACTTACATTACCAGGAAGTGCATTGATGCCAGCAACAAGTCCAGACCTTCTTGCATTTGCAAGAGAAGCAGGACGCCAGTCAGTAAGACTTGCACAAATGGAAAATATGAAACCATCTGATATCGTTACGATGGATAGTTTTGAAAATGCGATCCTTGTACATGCAGCAATCTCAGGAAGTACAAACTGTCTGCTGCATCTTCCAGCAATTGCTCATGAACTTGGAATCGAGATCACAGGAGATACATTTGACAGACTTCACAGAAACGCAAGATATCTATTAGATGTTCGCCCAGCAGGACGTTGGCCAGCAGAATGTTTCTATTATGCAGGCGGGGTTCCAGCGATCATGGAAGAGATCAAAGATTATCTGCATCTCGATGTTATGACAGTGACAGGAAAAACATTAGGAGAAAATCTAAAAGAATTAAAAGAAAATGGATTCTACGAAAAATGTGATAAATGGCTGCAGGAATTTAATAAACGTTATGGAGTGAACGTAACAAAAGAAGACATTATCCGTCCATATGATAAAGCAATCGGAACAGATGGAAGTATTGCTGTTTTACGTGGAAATCTTGCACCAGAAGGAGCCGTGATCAAACATACAGCATGTCCAAAAGAAATGTTTAAATCTGTCTTGAGAGCCAGACCATTTGACAGTGAAGAAGAATGTTTAGATGCTGTCTTAAAACATAAAGTACAAAAAGGTGATGCAGTCTTTATCCGATATGAAGGACCAAAAGGAAGTGGAATGCCAGAAATGTTTTACACATCCGAAGCAATCAGCAGCGATGAAGAATTAGGAAAGAGTATTGCACTGATCACAGATGGACGTTTCTCAGGAGCATCTACAGGACCAGTGATCGGACACTGCAGTCCAGAAGCTGTAGATGGAGGACCAATCGCATTAGTTGAAGAAGGCGATTTAATTGAAATCGATGTTATGGGAAGAAAATTAAATATCATTGGTATCAATGGTGAACGTAAAACAAAGGAAGAGATTGATGAAATCTTAAAAGAAAGAAGAAAGAATTGGAAACCAAGAAAACCAAAATATGAAAAAGGTGTATTAAGATTATTTAGTCAGCATGCAGCCAGCACAATGAAGGGAGCCTATCTGGAGTATTAATTATGAAGAAAGAGAAATTTATAACGATCGGTGAGATCATGCTTCGACTGACTCCACCAGATTATGAAAAGATTCGTACAACAAATATATTTGAAGCAAGATATGGAGGGAGTGAAGCTAATGTAGCTCTTTCCCTTGCAAACCTTGGAATTGACGCTTCATTTTTTACAGTTGTTCCAGATAACAGTTTGGGGAAAAGTGCAATCCGCATGCTAAGAAGTAATGACGTTGATTGTTCCAGTGTAAAATTTACAACAGAAGAAGAGGCACCAACACATAGATTGGGGACCTATTATCTGGAAACAGGATATGGAATTCGTCCAAGTAAGGTCATTTACGATCGAAAAAACAGTGCATTTGCAGAGTATGATTTTGCTCAAACAGATCTTGGTGCAATTTTAGAAGGACATACATGGCTTCATTTAAGCGGAATTACACCAGCACTTGGAAAAAGCTGTAAAGAAATGATCCTTGTTTGTCTGAAACTTGCAAAAGAAAAAGGAATGACAGTAAGTTTTGATGGTAATTTCCGAAGCACATTATGGGATTGGGAAGAAGCAAGAGACTTTTGTACAATGTGTCTCCCATATATAGATGTTTTATTTGGAATCGAGCCATATCATTTATGGAAAGATGAGCAGGATCATCAGGCAGGAGACGTCAAAGACGGAGTGCCATTCCATCCAGATTTCAAACAGCAAGAAGAGGTATTTCAGGAGTTTGTAAAACGTTATCCAAATATCAAATGCATTGCAAGACATGTCAGATATGCACATAGCTGCAGTGAAAATAGTCTGATGGCATACCTTTGGTATGATGGAAAAACGTATGAAAGCCAGAAGTTAAGATTTCATATCTTAGACCGCGTTGGTGGAGGAGATGCTTTTGTCAGTGGAATCATTTATGCATTAATGAATGAATACAAACCACAGGATATCGCGGACTTCGGCGTTGCTGCAAGTGCAGTGAAACATACAATTCATGGAGATGGAAACATTACAGATGATATTTCATTGATTGAGCATATCATGCAGATGAATTTTGATATTAAAAGATAGGAAGGAAATGAAAGAAATGAGTTATATCGCAGATAAATTTGAAGAATTAGGTGTTGTACCAGTTGTAGTATTAGAAAATACTAAAGATGCACTTCCTCTTGCAAAAGCATTGATGGAAGGTGGACTTCCATGTGCAGAAGTTACATTTAGAACAGAAGCAGCACAGGAATCCATTCGTCTTATGGCACAGGAATATCCAGATATGTTAGTTGGAGCAGGAACAGTTCTTACAACAAAACAGGTTGATGAAGCAATTGAAGCAGGAGCAAAATTCATCGTAAGTCCAGGATTTGATCCAGAGATCGTAGACTACTGTCAGGAAAAAGGAATCGAAATCTTCCCAGGATGTGTATCTCCATCTGAAGTAGCACAGGCAGTAAAGAAAGGATTAAAAGTTGTAAAATTCTTCCCAGCAGAACAGGCAGGCGGAATTGATATGATCAAAGCGATGGCAGCTCCATACCATGAATTAAGATTTATGCCAACAGGTGGAATCAATCCGAATAACTTAGAAAAATATCTAACATTTAATAAGATTCTTTGCTGTGGAGGAAGCTGGATGGTTAAAGGAGATCTTGTGAAAGCAGGAGATTTTGATAAGATTCAAGAGTTAACAAAAGAAGCAAAAGAATTAGCAAAAAGCATTCGATAAAACATTGTAATGCACTCCATATATCGTATAGAAGAAAAGCAGCTGGTATCAAAAAACGATACCAGCTCCTTTTTTCTTTATACAATCTTAATACAAGAGAACATATCCTTACACTATCTTTTTATCATAAAAGATATAATGATGATAAAATCAAAAAGTCATAAAATAATTTGAAAAAGAGGTAAGATCATATATGCCATGGAAGATTCATAAAAAAAGACATTTAACATCATTTCAGGTGATCATATTAGGGTTCGCAGGAGTGATCCTTTTTGGAGCATTGATCCTGATGCTGCCAATTTCATCGGCTCAAGGAATCATAACACCATTTCATAAAGCATTATTTACGTCAACTTCTGCAGTATGTGTGACAGGGCTTGCAGTCGTGGATACTGGAAGCTACTGGTCTGCTTTTGGACAGACAGTGATCATGTTCCTGATACAGATCGGAGGTCTGGGAGTTATAACAACAGCAACAGCCGTATTTATATTATCAGGAAGAAAAATATCGATTATGCAGCGAAGCACGATGCAAAATGCGATCTCTGCACCGAAAGTAGGAGGGATCGTTCAATTGATGAGTTTTATTTTAAAAGGAACTTTATTGATCGAATTGATCGGTGCGTTATTCATGATACCTGTTTTCTGTCATGATTTTGGATTACGGGGAATCTGGATGTCGATCTTTCATTCTGTATCAGCCTTTTGTAATGCAGGATTTGATCTTCTTGGAACAAAATGGCATCCATTTGTATCATTGACATCATATGCGGTAAATCCAGTGATCAACATTGTGATCATGTTACTGATCATCATTGGTGGAATTGGATTTTTTACATGGGAAGACATTTATCTCCATAAATTTCATTTTAAGCATTACCATATGCAGAGTAAGGTTATTCTAACTACAACATTATGTCTGATCCTGTTACCAGCTGTTTTCTTTTTCTTTCAGGATTATGGAAATCTATCAGGGATTCACCGGTTGCTTGCATCATTGTTTCAAGCTGTGACACCGAGAACTGCAGGATTTAATACGACAGATCTTTCGATGCTGACAGGAGCATCAAAGGCAATGATGATTTTATTGATGTTGATCGGAGGTTCACCAAGTTCTACAGCAGGAGGTATGAAAACAACAACATTTGCTCTGTTACTTTTAAATGTACTGGCGACTTTTCAAAGTCGTGATGATGTGACAGCATTTGGAAGAAGAATCGATGTTGGTGTGATAAAAAATGCAGCAACGATCGCAATGATGTATTTTATCTTATTTTTTGCAGGTGGAATGACGATCAGTGTGTATGAGGGACTGCCGCTTTCAAGCTGTCTGTTTGAAGCAGCATCTGCAGTTGGAACCGTAGGTTTGACATTAGGGATCACACCAAAACTTCATATTCTGTCACAGATCATTTTGATCATACTGATGTATCTGGGACGTGTTGGCGGTTTGACGCTGATCTATGCAGTATTTTCAGATAAAAATAAACGAAAAGCAAAACTACCACTGGATAAGATCATAGTGGGATAAAAGAAAGAGGGAATTGATGATGAAGAATATTTTATTGATCGGACTTGGACGTTTTGGAAAACATATAGCGATACAGTCAAGTCAGCTTGGACATGAGATCATGGCAGTTGATCTGGATGAGGAAAGAGTGAATGATGCACTTCCATATGTTACGAATGCACAGATCGGGGACAGTACGAATGAGGAATTTTTAAAATCTCTGGGGATTGCAAATTATGATATCTGTTTTGTTACGATCGGTGGGAATTTCCAAAATTCGTTGGAAACCACCTGTCTGTTAAAAGAACTTGGAGGCAAAATGGTTATTTCCAGAGCTGAACGAGATGTACAGGAAAAATTCCTCTTACGAAATGGAGCCGATAAGGTAGTCTATCCAGAAAAAATGGTGGCAAAATGGGCAACGATCCGTTATACCGATGATCATATTCTTGATTATATGGAAGTCGATGCCTCACATGCGATCTTTGAGGTAGAGGTTCCGAAGGAATGGATCGGAAAGACAGTGGGAAAACTTGATATTAGAAAAAAATATGATATTAACATTATGGCAGTAAAAGATGATGGAAAAGTAAGTATGGCGATATCTGCGGATACCTGTTTTAAGGAAGATGTTACATTATTGGTATTAGGAGAATATAAAGCGATCAAAAAGTGTTTTTGTATCTGATGTCATGAAAAAGAGGTGAGAGCTTATGTCAGATTTCATTTTAGCATTGGCGGTAATACTGATGTTTGCATTTGTGTTATTCTTTTTGAAAAAAGTAAATTATTTTCTTGGAGAAAATCGGAAAGTAATTGACAGGGAGCAAGATGATGACGATGATTGATGTGTTTATGGATTATTATTGACGATCGTGATATAATGCATCCGATAAGGAAAGGGGGCCAAGATGAGCACAGGAGAATTTGTAGAGCTGAACAAAGAAAACGAACACATTCTTGTTTGTCTTTCTTCTTCACCATCGAATGAAAAGATCATACGTACAGCAGCAAAAATGGCAAGAGATATGCGGGCACGTTTTACGGCATTGTATGTACAGACAGGAAAAAGAGAAAGAGAATCGGACAAAAGAAGACTGGAAGCTCATGTACAATTTGCAAAGGAATCTGGTGCGGAAATCGTAATGACACATGGGGAAAATGTTCCGGTACAGATCGCGGAATATGCACATTTATCAAATGTCACAAAAATCGTGATCGGACAAAGTAGTGCAAAGAGAAATCACTTTTTCAGCAAACAGACATTAACAGAGAAGTTGATCGAGGCTGTTCCTGATATTGATATCCACATTATTCCAGATGCGATGAACTTAGATAATTATCGAAAACCGCATGGAGCGGTTTATGTAGGAAAGCCTACGATGAAAGACAGTTTATTAACATTATTTATATTTGCAGTTTGTACGTTGATCGGTCTATTCATCCAGAAACTTCAATTTACAGATACAAACATCGTTACAATTTATATTTTGGGTGTTTTATTAACGTCAATCCTTACAGATGGATATTTATACAGCATTGGAGGTTCTGTCTTAAGTGTATTTTTGTTCTGCTTTTTCCTTACGGAACCAAGAATGTCATTTCAGACATATGCAGTTGGATATCCGGTAACTTTTGTGATCATGTTAATATCTTCTGTCATTACTGGAACACTTGCAGCAAAATTAAAAACACATGCAAGGCTTTCAGCACAATCTGCATTTCGTACACAGATTTTATTTGACACAGACCGGTTACTTCAAAAAGCAAAAAACGATACGGATATTTTAAGTATTACATGTACACAGCTTATCAAATTATTAGACCGCAGTATTGTAGCATATGTTGTGGAAGGCGATGAATTGTCAGCACCACATATATTTTCGAATAAAAAGAAAGAACAGATAGAAGATTTATTGACAAGCAGGGAGCAGGAGATCGCAAAATGGGTGTATGAAAACAAGCAGCGTGCTGGAGCAACGACCGAACGTTTTAAAGATGCACAGTGTCTATACCTTGCCATTTGTATTGAGGATAATGTGTATGGTGTGATCGCAATACCAGTTGACGAATATACATTAGATTCCTTCGAATATAGTATCTTACTTTCTGTGATCAATGAATGTGCACTTGCCATGGAAAATAAAAAGAATATCATGGAGAAAGAAAAAATCTCCGTTCTTGCCAAAAATGAACAGTTAAGAGCAGATCTGCTTCGTGCGATTTCACATGATCTAAGGACACCACTTTGTTCCATTTCTGGGAATGCAGACATGCTGTTAAATAGTGGAGAACGTCTTGATGATATAACAAAACATCAGATTTATACAGATATTTATGATGATTCAGAATGGCTGATCAATATCGTTGAAAATTTATTATCGATCACAAGATTAAATGATGGAAGATTAAAACTGAAATTTACAGATCAATTATTAGATGAGGTGATCGCGGAATCATTACGGCATATCAGCAGGAAACATGAAGAGTATCAGATCGTTACAGAATGCGATGAATTGATACTTGCACATATGGATGTGCGGCTGATCCTGCAAGTGTTGATCAATCTGGTCGATAATGCAATTAAATATACACCGAAAGGATCTACAATCCGCATTTGTGCCATGAATGAAAATGGAAAAGCAAAGATTCAAGTAGAAGATAACGGCCCTGGGATCTGTGATGAAATGAAGCCGCATATATTTGAAATGTTTTATACAGGGAAAAATACGATCGCAGACAGCCATCGAAGTCTTGGTTTAGGTTTGGCACTTTGCCGTTCGATCATAGAGGTGCATAACGGGAAACTGGTGTTGGAGGACAATACACCACATGGTTGTATTTTTTCTTTCACACTGCCATTAAGTGAGGTTACATTAAATGAATAAAGCATTAATTTTAGTCGTGGAGGATGACCGGCCGATCCGTAATCTGATCGTGACAACATTAAAAACACATGATTATAAATATATTACAGCAGAAAATGGAAGTTCAGCTATTTTAGAGGCATCTTCTCATAAACCAGAGATCATTTTATTAGATCTTGGATTGCCTGATATGGAAGGTGTGGATGTGATCAAAAAAGTAAGAACATGGTCTAACGTACCAATTATCGTTATCAGTGCAAGAAGTGAAGATGTAGATAAAATAGAAGCACTGGATGCAGGAGCAGATGATTATATCACAAAACCATTTTCAGTTGATGAATTGCTTGCAAGGATCAGGGTTACACAGCGCCGATTAGCATTGATCCAGTCAGGCGAGGAACAAGAACAAGCAGTCTTTGTAAATGGAGAGTTAAAGATCGACTATACAGCAGGATCTACATATTTAAAAGATAAAGAACTGCATTTAACACCAATCGAATATAAATTATTATGTTTGCTGTCTCATAATGTTGGAAAAGTATTGACTCACACTTATATTACGCAACAGATCTGGGGCAGTTCACTGGAAAATGATGTTGCATCACTTAGAGTGTTTATGGCAACATTACGGAAGAAATTACAGCCAGATAAAGATGGCATGCAGTATATACAGACACATATAGGTATTGGATATCGGATG
>ULYU01017498.1_pt1 | contig 16332 bp, 15 predicted proteins | sample 1962481 | NCBI WGS metagenome assembly ULYU01 (sample SAMEA4835872, study PRJEB28245) | human gut metagenome | biome: gut microbiome; material: fecal sample | place: Denmark | collected 2008 | reverse complement strand
ATCTTTTCTTCCCATTTTGCTGCTGCGGGCATTCTTGATGATGGCAACCTGACAGTCAAGTTTTCCAAGACCAAGATAATTATATATATCCATAGCTTTTCCGGCTTCAATATGGTCTAATACAAAGCCTTCATTAAGCTGACCTACATTTAACATAGTAAACTCCTTCTGTGCACATTTATAATTGAAAATAAGAAATTATGCATAACAAGTCCGGTATGTGTGCACGCATACTTAAAGACTGATAATAGGACTTAGTTATTTGTTAAGACCAAGAAGTGTCATAATAAGTGCCATACGTACATATACACCATATTGTACCTGCTGGAAGTAGGCTGCTCGCTTATCGTCATCAACTTCAACAGATATTTCATTTACACGAGGAAGAGGATGGAGTACATACATATCCTCCTTTGCAAGTGACATCTTGGCTTCATCTAATACATAGAAGTCCTTCATACGAAGATATTCGTCTTCTGAGAAGAAACGCTCTCTCTGTACACGTGTCATATAAAGAATGTCAAGTTGTGGCATAGCTTCTTCAAGGCTTTCTACCTCAACGAATTCTGCGTTGTTAGCGGCTAAAACATCATCTCTTATATAATCAGGTACTCTTAATTCTTTAGGTGATATAAGGACAAACTTAACATTGTTATATCTTACAAGTGAGTTGATAAGTGAGTGTACAGTTCTTCCGAACTTTAAGTCACCACACAGACCGATTGTAAAGTTGTCAAGTGAACCTCTTAATTCCCTTATAGTCATAAGGTCAGTAAGAGTCTGGGTTGGATGCTGGTGTCCGCCATCTCCTGCATTTATTACAGGAATAGAAGACTTGCTTGCAGCAACCATAGGGGCACCTTCTTTAGGATGTCTCATAGCGCATATATCTGCATAGCATGATATAACTCTGATAGTATCTGATACACTTTCACCCTTGGAAGCGGAACTTGAGTTAGCAGAAGAAAAACCTAATACAGAACCCCCAAGATTGAGCATTGCTGCCTCAAAACTAAGACGGGTTCTAGTACTAGGTTCATAGAATAAAGTTGCTAATTTCTTTCCATCACATACGTGACTGTACTTCTTAGGATCCTTAGAAATGTCTCTTGCAAGATCTAGAAGATCTGACAACTCGCTGACACTTAAATCCAGTGGACTAAGTAAATGTTTCATCGATTGTTCCTCCATATGTTGATATTGTTATTAATGCACATATATATTACTATTATTTTACATAATTCTCAATTGTTATTTAAAAAAAAATGTGATAAAATTGTAAACATTAGCGATGCTGTTTGTAATCATACGTTGGATAATAACAGTGTGCAGTGTCAGAGGCAAAATATCTTTTGACCCTGACATCATAATATGAATATGCGGATTGATATAAGAATGGAGGAGTAATAAATATGTCTAAAATAATATTAACAGGTGACAGACCGACAGGTAAGCTTCACCTTGGACATTATGTCGGTTCATTAAAGAGAAGAGTAGAACTTCAGAATTCAGGTGAATTTGAAAAGATATTTATAATGATAGCGGATGCACAGGCACTCACAGATAATGCAGATAATCCTGAAAAGGTACGTCAGAACATAATAGAGGTTGCGCTTGATTATCTTTCAGTAGGATTAGATCCTGCAAAGTCGAATATATTTATCCAGTCTCAGATACCTCAGCTTACAGAGCTTACATTTTATTATATGAATCTTGTTACAGTATCAAGACTTCAGAGAAATCCGACAGTTAAGTCTGAAATACAGATGCGTAACTTTGAGGCAAGTATTCCTGTAGGTTTCTTCTGTTATCCTATAAGTCAGGCTGCTGATATAACAGCATTTAAGGCGACTACAGTACCAGTAGGTGAAGATCAGGAGCCTATGATAGAGCAGACAAGAGAAATAGTAAGAAAGTTTAACTCAGTATATGGTGATACATTAGTTGAGCCACAGATACTGCTTCCTGATAATAAGGCATGCTTAAGACTTCCGGGTACAGATGGAAAGGCTAAGATGAGCAAGTCGCTTGGTAACTGTATCTACTTATCAGACTCGGCAGATGTTGTTAAGGAAAAAGTAAGAGGAATGTATACAGACCCAGACCATATCAAGGTAAGTGACCCTGGTAAGGTAGAGGGTAATACAGTATTTACATATCTTGATGCTTTCTGTACAGACGAAGATTTTGCACAGTTCCTTCCAGAATATAATAATCTTGATGAACTTAAGGAACACTATATGAGAGGCGGACTTGGTGATGTTAAGGTTAAGAAGTTCCTTACAGAAGTTATCAATAAAGAGTTAGAGCCTATCAGAAATAGAAGACATGAGTACGAAAAGAATATTCCAGAGGTATATCATATTCTTCAGGAGGGTACTAAGAAGGCGTACGCAGTTGCAGAAGAAACTCTTAATGAGGTTAAGGCTTCTATGAAGATTAACTATTTTGATGATGCAGAGCTTATCAAGCATCAGGCGGAAAAGTATAGCGAGCAGTAGTCAGAATATAAAAAGTAAAATAAAAATGGTTCCAGACCTCAATGCCAGATGGCACGGGGATGGAACCATTTTTCTGTTCTGAGTGTAAGATAGTTGTGTGAATTGCATATCAATGTGGCAATCCGGGTACATAATAGTAACCCACTTTTAACACAATAATAGGGGATTAAGATAACTTCTTAATAACCATATTATTAGGTCTTGATATCTTAAGCTCCTTGCCGTTCATAACGATAAGTCCTTTATTGTAATCAACAGTAAATATTGTTATGGAATTTCCTTCATTGTTCATAGATATAAGGTGCTTATTGTCAGGGAACATACATACATACTTAGGGTAGTCGCCACTTACAGGAAGTGAGTTAAGAGTAATAATCTTTCCTGACTCTTTATCAACAGAGTATATAGTAGCTGTATTATCGCCTGCGTTAGAACAGATAAGGTTGTTGCCATCATTGGCAAAAATAATGTCTGAGGCAGCGCTGTTTGACTTGTGGTCACGTCTTACAGTAAAAATGTTCTGAATCATTTCAAAACGAGCCTTATCAGAATTCTTATCATAAGAATATACATTGATATAATTCTTTAATTCGCACACTACATAAGCATACTTTCCATCTTCGGAGAATATCATCTTTCTAGGTGCTGATTCCTGCTGTGAACGTATAATATCAAATAACTTAAGCTTTCCGGTTCTGTGGTTAAACTCGTAAAGCTTAATCTGGTCAATTCCAAGGTCGCAGGCGCATAAGAGGTCTTCATCAGGAGTGAAACATGTGTTGCTTACATGTGGGCGGAAGTTACGCTCAGCGATGCTTCCAATACCTTTGTGAAATACCTCATCGGCAATATCGCCAACAGAACCATCGTCATTGATGTGCATAACAGTAATCTTGCCATCGTGATATCCAGAAACAACAAGGAAGTTGTTAGCTTTAGTGACAGACATATGGCAGCCTCGCATACCGTTGATAGATACAACATTCATAAGCTCAAGGCTTCCATCCTCCATAATGGAATAGGATGATACTCCCTGATCGCATATTGCATAAAGAAATCTCTTATCGTGTGAAAGAGTTATATAAGAAGGGTTATCGATAGATACCTCTTCACGTTCACATATACGTCCCTTCTCTACATCCATATCGTATATATGTATACCTTTACTGCTTTCGTGAGTATACGTTCCCACATAAGCAACGTAATTATCTTTCATAGTAACCTCCAATCATTATCTCAAGAACTGAATATATATATATATTAGCATTTTTCTTTATGTTTATCAAGGCAGACATTTACAAGAACAATATCTTTGCCAATGGATTTGATACACTTAAATGGAATGACATACACGAATTCTCTTCCAAGAAAACCACATAATTTGCCGGGACCGGGGATAATAATAGAGTTGATACATCCATTGGACGGGTTAAAATCTATGTCGATGACACAGCCTAGTATACGGCAGTCTTCTTCGTTGATGACCTGCTTGTTTTTTAAGTCGAACATTTTCATATGGTGTGACCTCCTTTTAGTGGAGAATTTTTATTTAGGTGAATATGTTGGGGCAATTAGGATGCGTTTTTTGTGATGTTTTATACTGGGTGAAATTTTAAGGAATTTGTTTTTTATATTATATAAAAGGTCTAATAAATATGTGTTAATATAATTAGTTCTTGTTTGCTTTTTAACAGGGGATGCCTAAGGATATTCACACTTTATTTTATGAAAAAATGTACGGATTGTGCATGAAATGTCATATGGAAATTATAAAGATAAAATGAACATATTGTGAAAGAAATGTCATATATATTTACATAAAAACATTTTATGGTAAAATAAAAACAATTACATAACCTATTACAAAAGGAACAGGGAGGATGATTATATGTATTATTTTTATGATGCAACATATATACTTGTGCTGATTGGTGCGGTTATAAGTATCATAGCATCTATGAATGTCAAGTCGACATTTAATAGATACAGCAAAGGCAATCATAGAACAAATATGACTGGCGCGCAGGCAGCACAGGAGATACTAAGGGCGGCAGGTATAACAGATGTAAGAATAGAGCGTGTAAGCGGTAATCTTACAGACCATTATTCACCTAAAGAAGGTGTCCTAAGACTTTCAGACAGCGTGTATGATGTAAATACAGTAGCAGCAGTTGGTGTTGCTGCACATGAGTGTGGACATGCCATGCAGTATAATGAAGATTATTTTCCTATAAGAATAAGGTCAGTTGTCATACCACTTGCTAATATCGGCTCATCACTTTCATGGCCAATAATATTACTTGGACTTGTATTTGGCGCAACAGGACTTATGCAGATAGGAGTACTGTTATTTTCGCTTGTTGTATTATTCCAGTTTCTGACACTTCCGGTAGAGTTTGATGCGTCAGCAAGGGCTTTAAGGACACTACGTAGCAGAAATATGCTTTCAGGAAATGAGCTGTCAGGCGCAAGAAAGGTGCTTACAGCAGCGGCGCTCACATATGTGGCAGCACTTGTTACATCTATACTCCAGTTATTAAGACTTATATTGCTTACAAGAAGAAATGATTAACAGATTTTAAATTTAATGAAGAAAAGGCGTATATTGATGAGGACTTTATTAATGATGAGGCTTCATTGATATATGCCTTTTTAATGTATGACTTTTTGATACGTATATTTTTTGTTGACAAGATATACACAACGTACTATTCTATAACTATAGTATACTTAGCAAGTCTTAAGAATTATTTACAGACTAATATTGCGAAAGCAATTATCTATGCTGAATTCAGTATCATTACAATTAATCCCAAGGTTATTACAATCAGGCAGGATGTGGCATTATCTTAAGTAGTAAGAGTAAGAGCGTATTATCTTTGGCTGTGTCTTGAAGTGTGCTTGTTTTATACATCCGCAGATGCTACAATACATTTATGATTATGTTATTCATAGTCTGCCTGATTGTGAGTTTATATTTACGATTAGGAGAATACTACTATGAATAATACGAAGAATAGCACATATAAGGTAAATACTGATAGTTCACCGACTGTAACAAGAAGGTACAATGTAATGAACAATCTAGGAAAGTCAGCAGACGAAGCGATGGACATAATAGGAGTAAAAGAAGCCGAAAGAGAAGAATTAAAGAAAATGCTGCTTAGAGAATAGTGTGTAAAGTCAGTTACAATTAAGCTGCAATTAAGTTGCCATAGGTTATAAGGTTTTAATGGTATATATGCGTGAGTAAGAGTATGCCATATATAAAAGTCTTATAATTTATGGCATTTGTGCATTTATATATGTTCTATATATTTTAAATGCATATAATTGTTGGATAAAGAAATACATTTGAGTGTTATATAGTTCTATGTGTATCTTTAAAGGCAGCTAACTGCCAGACAAAGAGATACATCAGAGTGCTATATACGACCTTTAACCCAGCTTTAATAAAGAAAATAACATAGAATTACTTTAAGTTTGGAAAAAATTAAATGATTATTTGTGAAATGTGACAAAAAACACTTAAATTTTCATAAAAAATATGTTACAATGCACTTAATGAAGAACATAATCAATTACATATGTACAATTTGATACCTTAGTACTATAATAGTGGTACTAAAGTTACTATATCCTCTTAAATGGGGGATAAGAGATGATTGCATTAACTATTCTAAAGTAATAGAATATATGTCAGTTGATGAATACATTCACATTATTGAAGAGGGGTTGTTATGGAAACATATTCATACACAGCAGTTGCAAAGGATGGCAAGGATAAAAAAGGGCAGATAGAGGCAGAAACAAGAGATGATGCAGCAAGAAAGCTTAAGGAGTTAGGACTTACTCCTATGGCGATTAAGCAGCAGAGTGCTCTTGATAAGGATATAGAAATTCCATTTCTGACAAAGAAGAAAGTCAAGCCAAGAGATATGAGCGTGTTCTGCAGGCAGTTCGCAAGTATACTGAATGCAGGTGTAAGCGTTGTCAATGCTCTTGAGATGCTGGCTGAGCAGACAGAGAATAAATACCTTAAGAAAGCTATTATGGATGCCCAGTCGGGTGTTGAAAAAGGTGAAACATTATCAGACTCTATGCGACAGGACTCAGGTATATTTCCATCTATCCTTATAGATATGGTTAAAGCCGGTGAGTCGTCAGGTAGTCTTGAAAATGCACTTACCCGTATGGCTATACAGTTTGAAAAGCAGGCTAAGACACAGGGCATAGTTAAAAAGGCTATGATGTATCCTATTGTTCTGTTAGTAGTTATGGTCGGTGTTATCATAGTTATGCTTACATTTGTTATACCGAACTTTGTTTCGATGTTTGAAGACCTCGACTCAGAGCTTCCATTTATGACAAAGGCAGTACTTGCCATGAGTAATGCGGTTATGAATTACTGGTACATAATAATAGCGGTTATTGCAGCTATAGTAGTAGGATATAAAATGTATGTAAAGACCGATGCAGGCAGACACAGTGTGGACAAGCTTAAGCTCAAAATTCCTGTATTCGGAGTGTTGCAGACAAAGACAGCGTGTGCAAGCTTTGCAAGAACATTAAGCACACTTTTACAGGCAGGTATGCCGATGATAGAGGCACTTGACATATCAGCTTCAACTATGACAAATGTACTTTTTAAGGATGCGCTTATGAAAGCCAAAAGTGGCGTGGCACTTGGACTTCCGCTGTCGAACCAGTTGAAAGCCACACAGATATTTCCACCTATGATAGTTCATATGGTTGGTATCGGTGAGGAAACTGGTAATATAGAAGAAATGCTTACTAACTCAGCAGGTTACTATGAGGAAGAGGTTGAGGTGCAGACACAGACACTTACAGCTCTTATGGAACCGGCTATTATAGTTGTTATGGCGTTAGTAGTAGTAGTGCTGATACTTTCTATATACCAGCCTATGATACAGCTTTACAATACATTGGGCTAATCAGCAGGCATCGGTTATGGGCAAAGGTTTTTGCACCTGACACAATTATATGTACTAAGAACTTAGTATATGATTAGTACAGCGGTGAAAAGCTGCACTAAATTATATAAATATTTTATTATCAAGGGAGATAAAGAAGATGAAAAAGACACAGAAAAAACTTGGTAACAAAGGTTTCTCTTTAGTAGAACTTATCGTTGTTATCGCAATCATGGCAGTACTCGTTGGTGTACTTGCTCCTACACTTATCAGAAATGTTGAGAAGTCAAGAAAGTCAAAGGATGACCAGAATCTTGATGCTATCAAAGAAGCTATTCAGGTTACATTACAGGAAGATGGTCCTTATGCACAGGTTGTAGTAACTGGTTCAACAACATCAGTAGTAGAAATTAATGGTACAACTGGTAGTGTTACAGTAGCAGACCCATTTAAGGCAGAATTCGAAAAGAATATTGATGTTACTAAGACTAAGTTGACAAGCAAGGATTATAAGGATAAAACATATGAATTTGTAGTTGATGGAAATGGAACAGTTTCATATAAAGAAAAAGCAGGTACACCTACTCCATCAAATCCTTAATAATTAAGGATAAAACTTATATACAAAGGAATTATCATGCAATACGAACTACCAATCTACGTCATAATATTCCTCTACGGAATTGTAATAGGAAGTTTTTTGAACGTACTAATATATAGATTACCATTAAAAGAGAATATAGCGACGGAGAATTCGCATTGTATGTCATGTGGTCACAGACTCCAGTGGTACGATTTAGTACCACTGGTGAGCTACATGATACTTGGTGGAAAGTGCCGTTATTGTAAGACAAAGATATCACCACAGTACCCGACAATAGAGGCTGCTAATGGTGTTATGTATGTCATTATATTTGCTGTGAATGGACTGAATATAATATCTGGTCTGATGTGTCTGGTTTTTTCAATGTTTCTTGTCATATCAGTTATTGATGAAAGAACACAGGAGATTCCGTTCGCACTTAATATAGTAATAGGAGTCCTCGGTATAATAAGAATACTTTTTGACAGAGAACACCTATTAGATTATCTAATAGGCTTTTTTTGTATAAGCGGTTTTATGCTTTTACTTCTTATTATAGGACGTGCCGTTAAGGGAGTCGATGCATTTGGAGGCGGAGATATAAAGCTTATGGCAGCGGCAGGACTATTTCTGGGATATAAGAATGTAATACTTGCATTCTTTCTTGGCTGTATATTGGGAGCAGTCATACACGTTATAAGAATGAAGGTCAGTGGAAAGCAGAGAGTATTAGCTTTCGGACCATATCTGTGTGCAGGGCTTACGATAGCCATGCTTTTTGGAACGAATATAATTAACTGGTACATATCGTTATTCTGATGTCAGGGTCAAAAACATAAATTATCAGAGTTATATATATGATGCCAGGGTCAAAAGGTCTAATCCCACATGAGCTTGCTCATAAGTGGGTGAAAGACCTTGGAACCCGCCCCAATATGAGCATAAAAGTGGGATGATAATCCCACGATATGCGAATATTGGGGGATTGTGGGAGTGCGTAGCACGGAACAATCCGTAGGCATCAAAGTCGTGGGTTTTTGACCATGACATAATATAAATTAGTATATAGTGTTGGTATAAAAGTTAATCAGACTTATATGGCTTGACACTATATTTTTAATAGTAATAATTACAATAATGATTGGGGAGAGGAGACTGTTTCGTTATGGCAGTTAAAGTTAATGGCAGGTATATAAGCGTAAGCATTAACAGTGAATACATAAAGTTGTGTGAAGCAACGAAAGGTGCTAAGAACACAACAGTTCACAAGATAGTGACTGTAGGAACACCTGAGGGTGTATATAGCGATGGCGATATTCTTGATGTAAAAGAACTTGCCAAAGTTATTAAGTCAGCACTTGACGATAATCGTATGAATTCTAATGATGTTGTATTTACAATATCATCTAATAAGATAGCAACTAAGGATGTATTAGTTCCTGATGTCAAGGGCAACAAGATTGACAAGATTATAGAAACTAATGCAGCAGAATATTTTCCAGTTAAAATAGAAGATTATATAGTACAGTATTATCCACTTGAAAAGGTGGAAGAAGAGGGCACAAGCAAGTTAAAGGTTGTTGTCGTGGCAGCACCTGCCAAGATAATTGAGAAATATTATGAACTTGCAAAGGATATGGGACTTAAGGTCGCATATATCGATTATGCCGGAAACAGTGTTTATCAGCTTGTAAAGCAGCAGATAGACAAGAGCACAAGTATTGTTATATCTATAGAAGAGGATACAACACTTGTCAGCATATTTAAGAATGGGGTTATGCAGCTTCAAAGAAGTGTTCACTATGGTAAGTCACTTATGGTTAATACTGTTATGAATATGTACAAGCTTGATTATGCAGGGGCACTCAGCAAGTTACAGACAGAGTATCTTCTTGGAAAGTCAGTTGACTCCAATGAGATTACAGAGTCGGTAAGACCACTTATCAGCAATATAAGCAGAATTACTGATTATTATGTATCAAGAAATAATACTCCTATTGAGAAAATATATTTTATAGGTAATGCAACGACTATCAGAGGCTTTAATAAGTTAATGTCCAATGAGTTCAATATGGAGATTGTTCCTATAGATAGCCTTGACGGAGTGCTTACAGATAAGAGAACATATGTTGACGAGAGTTCGCTTACATCTTATACAGCAGCTATAGGCGCTCTTATAGCACCTGTAAACTTTGTATCTTTAACGAAGATAGAAGAAGATAAGAAGAAGGACAGCGGAAAGAGTATGGCACTTATAGTAGTTGCGGCGGTTGCAGCTTCGCTTCTTTTAGTGCTTGTTCCGGGCGTGCAGCTTATATTTTCTAATATTCAGGTTGCAGCACTTAAGAATGATGTCAAGAAGTTAGAGCCTATTGAAAATATTGTTAATGAATATTATCAGGCTAAGGATGAGAATACAGATGTTAAGACATTTAAGACACAGGCATCTAATAACAATGACTCTGTTGATACATTTGTAAGCCAGCTTGAAAGCAAGGTTCCAAGCGATGTTGTGATAACAAGTATGAGTGTTACATCGGGCAATGTTGCCATAAGTGGTACAGCTTCAAGCAAGTCATCACTTGGTATGCTTGTATTACAGTTACAGTCAATACCGACAGTATCCAATGTTGTAGTATCTAATGAAACAGAAAACAGAGATAACACTGGTACTATCCAGTTAAGCTTTTCTCTTAGCTGCTCATTCGGAGATATAAAAGGTGCTTTGCAGGGAGGTAATAAGTAATGAAGGAAAAGTTAAAGAAAAGTCTTACTATATCTGAAAAAGATAAAAAACTGCTTGTGTATGTATTTGCATTTCTTATCGTCTTTCTTGCTTACTTTGTAGGTTTCCAGAATCTGTCAACAGCGCTTGATACATCAACTAAGCAGGTTACGGAGCTTACTAAGAAGAAAAAAGACCTTACAACAAAAAATGAGAATAAGGCTAAGTATGAGTCTGACACACTTACATTAAAGAGTGAGTCATCCAAGCTTTTTAGTACATTTGAAAATGGTACAAGCCAGCCGGCAACATTACAGTTCCTTAACTCTATAGAGAGTTCAACAGGAGTGTGGGTTAAGAGTATTACATTTTCAGAACCTGTTGCAGTGTATACATTTGGACAGAAGGCTTCTTCTAATCCATCTAATACTTCAGGCAGTGCCTACAGCACTAATAATATCGGATACAAGGAAACTATTAATGTATCCTATGAGGGTACTTACGCACAATGGAAGAATTTTCTTGGATTTATCAATAATTATGAGAAGAAGAACACTATAGAAGCTATAACAGTTTCCTATAATGAGTCAACAGATGCGGTCACAGGTACTATGACACTTGCACTGTACTCTGTAAGCGGCGATGGCAGAAACTTTGAAGAGCCTAAGTTTGACTTAAAGACAGGAACAGATAATATATTTGCTAAACCTGGTGAATAAAGGGTGTGGCAGATAGAATTACACAGCATTAATTCTGATAATGTGCAATATATAGTAAAAATGGAGAATGACAGATGAGTAGGATAAAGAGGTCAGGCGGTAATAAGCCTTTGGGAAAACTGAATAATGCTGGTTTCTCACTTGTAGAGGTGCTTGTTGCAATGGCTGTGCTTGCTATTCTGTCAGTACCGGTGCTTAGTTCATTTACCAATGCTGCAAGAATTAACCACAAGGCAAGAAAGGAAGAGAATGCTAACACTGTAGCTGCTGACATAGTTGAGCAGTTTAAGTCGGTAAGCATGAGCGAAATTCTTGCTGACTATGATGGAAGGTATACAGAAGGCAGCAACGGAAGTTATATATTTACAGAAAGTAAAACAGGTGCGAATGGAGAGAACTATAAGGTTGTCACTGAGCTTGAGCCGGGCAGGTATAAGGCTGGTGATGAAGATGATAAGAACTATAATAACAACATCAATTCTTATGTCAACTCAGTTAAGAACTTTGTGTTAAGAGAGGACTTATACAGCTATGATGCACAGGCGGAGAAGAAGTTTGCAGAGGTGTATACAGCTGGTTTTGATAGGACTAATATAAAAAAGGTTACGAATATCAAGGTTGAGGTAAAGCACAGCGAGTCGGAAGAAAATGCTTCGGGAGGCGCAGTTGATGATGGTATAGATGCCTATTATCAGAGAGTTACGGTCAGCTTTGAGTACAGATATAATAATAATGAGGCAGATGTATACAAGCCAGACCCTATAGTATATCCAAACAACTATTTCAGGGCTGCAGCAAGTGGAAGTAATTCATACAGGATATCAACAACTCTTGCTAATAATCTTAAGGATGTGTATGTATTCTATGCACCTTATGACAGATATTCGCACACAACAGTTGATGGCGATGGAAGCAAGTATTATTCATCGGACAAGATTAATATAACTTATGATTACAGCAATGAAGCATATGTAAAGTATGACGGCTGTAATGTATTTATCATACAGCAGACTTCAAGAAATGAGAATAATGATAATATAAAGATGGCATTAAACAGGGCTAATGTAAGTCTTACTATCAATGGAAATGTTATGGATATGGTTACTAAAGGCACTGTAAGCCTTGGTACAAGCGGTTCATATGGAGGAAGTGGTTCAACAGCTTCAGGTCCTGTAAGTATATTCTCTAATATATATAAGTGGGAAACCTATAAAGACCCTGACAATAATGGCTCAGGCAATAATGGAATATCAAGCAAGAGCCTTTTATATACGATGACTGTCAAGGTATATTATGGCGATGAAACAGAGCCTATGGCACAGGTTGTTACAACAAAGGTTGGATAGAATAAAGGGAGGAACATCTGATGGCTGAAAAGATAAGGAGAAAAGTAAAGCGTAATAATAATGGTTCGACTATGGTTATCGTGCTTATAATGTTATCATTTATTATGATTCTTGCCACAGTAGTTACTTCTTCTACGATTATGAATCTTAAGATGAAGGTTGCAGACAAGCAGTCAACTAAGACTTTCTATACATCTGAGGATGCTGTCAATGAAGTGTATGTTGCGATGGGACAGGTGTCAGCAGACTGCTTTAATAAGGCATATCAGGATGAGATAGCTGAAGTTGTAGAGAGTACAGCGGCAGGCAATATGACGGTTGAGAATATAACCTGCAACGAGAACTTAAGACTTAATTATGCACACAGAATACTTAATAAGCTTGGTTTTATAAAGGACAGTGATTTTGAGGGAATTAAGCATACTTACAGTGATTATGTAAGCAAGAAGCAGGAGGGCACATTTGTAAGGGCAGGTAATACAGTAGAAGGAATTGGAGTTGCAGATGCTCTTAATAAATGTATAGAAGATACCCACAAGGATGCGGAGGGTAATCCGACTTTAAGTATAGAATCAGTGGATAATATTCAGGTTGTGAGCAAGGTAAGTTCTGCAAGTGATAAGGTGTTTTATTATACAGTAAACATTAATAACTGTCTTGTAAAGTATCTTACAGAAGCAGGATATTATTCATATATCACATTTGATATGAGTATGGGTATACCAGATGAGCTTGTTAATATAACGGACTCAAAGAAGCTTAATCTCGACTCTTTTGTTAAGTATGCAATTATAGGAAATAAGGGCATATCAGTGGCATCGTCATCTAACTTTACACTCAATGGCAATGCATTTGCAGGCTATAAGAATGGCTTTAAGGTAAATGCTGGTGGTAGTGCGAATATAAATGGCGGCAATCTTCTTGCGACAAGCGGTAATATCGTTGTTGAGAATGGAATGTTCACAGCAGGAAGTGACAGTAAAATATGGTGTGAGAACTTAAAAACTGCGGATGCAGCAGCTTCGTCATCGGGTTCGACTATCAATGTAAGTGGTTCTTCTGATACTTATGTAAAGGATGATTTGGAGCTTAATGGTAATGGCAGTAATGTAAGTCTTTCAGGTAATTATTATGGTTATGGTTATGTGAGTGTCAACGGCACAGAAAGACTGAATCCAAGCAGTGCTATTATTATTAATAGCAAGAATTCAAGTCTTAATCTTACAGGACTTAATAAGCTTATGGTTGCAGGACGTGCCTATGTTGATTATCTTTCACTTGCAAGTAACGGCAATGGTGTCAGTGTGCCAGAAGGGTATGATACAGGTGAGTCAGTATCATTTATAGGCGACCAGGAGATATATCTTGTTCCTGCTTCACTTATGGGCGGAAGTAATCCGGTAATGCTTGATACAGCGGTTACAGTTGATATTAATGAAAATAATTTCTTTGGATATAAGTATCTCGGAGCGGATGATGGTGGTAATCTCTATGTTAAGAAGACTATCAAAATAGAAGGCGACCCTGTGAGAGATTTCTATTATCTGAGGTTTAAGAATGAGGAGTCAGCAGCATCTTATGTAAGGGCTATATTTGATGATGATGAGTTTAACGGGCTTCTTGATGGAAAGACGGACGACACTAAGAAGCTTTATAAGGAGCAGAGAGAGAAGCTTAAGACACAGATGACACTTAATGCAAGCAGTATGAACAGTGTGCTTACAGTAGGTTCAGGTGAGGTCTATTCAAAGACTACTATGTTATCAGCCTCATCTTCAAGTGGAAAGATGAATCTCTCCTATGTGGCATCTACTGGCGGTGCTTCTAACAGCTATAACTTTAAGAGGGATTATGATAATCTTTCTGCAAGATTTAATGTGCTTTGCAAGACACTTTATGAGATAACAGATTCAGGATATATGACAGATGCACTTGTCGGACAGATGTATCCTAATCTTAGCGCATATTCAGAGGATGTATATGTCAATATGATATCAGACAGCGGCTTTAAGGCATATACAGAGGGTAAGTTAGGACCTGTTAATAACAGGCTTACAGGCGGTTATGCAGGTTATGTGCTTTCAGCTTATGATAATGGCAATACGGGTGCTGACCCGCTTATTATAAGTGATGAGGATGTAGCCCTTTCAAACAGGAGAGATATAACTTATAGTTTCAGGGATTATAATGGCGGAATTATAGTTGCCTCTGGTGATGTTATAGTAAAGAAGAACTTCTCTGGAACTATTATAGCGGGTGGAACTATTACTATTGAGGATAATGTAACAGTTAACGGCCTTTCTGATATAACAGATATTATAAAGACAGACCAGAAGTATGCAGAGATATTCAAGGTATGGAATCCGCTTGAGGATGGTAATAACAGTGGTTTCCTTGATGTACAGAATATGACATATAAGGATATGATAACAGTTGCTAATTGGAGGAAACGCGATGATTCTGTCGAAGCTACAGCATCGTCTACAGAACCAGCAACAAACTAAAAGGCTGGAACGATGCGGATTGTATGAAAAATATAAAAAACAAGCTGCAAAACAACTGGATGGTGGCTTTACACTTGTTGAACTGCTTGTTGTTATCGCTATTATGGCTGTTATGATAGGTGGCTCGGCGATAGGAATATCAGTTATTACAGGCGGCAATGTAAAGAAAGCTGGTAATTATGTGTATACACAGCTTAACAGTCTGCGTTCACAGACACTTACAGTCAATGCCGACTGGAGGCTTGAGATTGAAAAGGATTCAGATGATACCTACAGGATAGTTACTTATAAAGATAATGAGGAAACTGACAGCAAAGTTATAGGAAAAGGCTATACAGTGACTATATCAGATTATAAGAATTCTGTTGATACTCCGGTTACATACAGTGTGGATACTGGAAAGAAGGCTGCTATAGCATATACAAGAAGCAACGGAAGGATAGGCTTATTTACTGTAAATGGAGGTGCTTTAGCATCGGATAAGCTGGATGTAGCTAATAATCTTAAGGCTGTTATCACAGTAAGCCGTGGAAGCCGTTCATATGATGTCACTGTATGGTACAGTACAGGAAAGATTACACTTTCATAGAGTTAGGACATTTCTGATATATCACAGAGTGACAGTGTTATTTCAGACATTTAAACTATTAATAAGGAGAGAGCAATATCATGGACAAAAATAATAATAAAGGCTTTTCTTTGGTTGAGCTGCTTATTGCACTTGCTGTTGGTGGTATTGTGCTTTCAGCACTGACAATGCTTATACAGAATTCAGTGCATACATTTACAAAGCAGACGGTATCGGCGCAGCTTCAGAGTGATGCGGATATAGCGCTTAACCAGATAGAAAATGATGTAATGGAGGCTGATATGCTCATTATGTATCAGAGCGGAAGTACATCATCCGGCTATGATTATTACTTAACAGAATACTCACAGGTCGATAATTCAAGGTATTATGGTTATATATGGGATAAGGCAGCGAAGATACTGTACTTTTCCAATGACTTTTATCCTTTG
>ULYU01031733.1_pt1 | contig 16375 bp, 11 predicted proteins | sample 1962481 | NCBI WGS metagenome assembly ULYU01 (sample SAMEA4835872, study PRJEB28245) | human gut metagenome | biome: gut microbiome; material: fecal sample | place: Denmark | collected 2008 | reverse complement strand
ATACATAACTTTTCACTCCAAATTTCGGAAGAACCCTGTTGTTAATGTAATATGCTTATTTTACTATTATCTTACGAACTTTTCCGTCAGACATTCTCACGATGTTCACGCCACGTTCCGGAGATGTGAGGCGGCGGCCGTCGATGGCGTAACGCTCGGTCTCGGTGGCCGTAGCGTCAGACCCAGTCTGGTCTATTCCGGTAGGTGTAAGCATTGCTTCGTTGGATGGACTGCTCTCGCCTGAGTCGTAAACGGCGGTAACAGTATAGACAGCATCGGGATGTCCTGCCTCGGTATCGGTGAAGCTGTTGGTGGTAACGAGCTCGTTGTTTATCTTCACATTGTTGCGATAGACATTGTATCCGAGCAGTGTCGAAGCCTCGCAACTACCGTCGTAAGGCGCATATTCGAAGTTGTCTATCATGAGCATGACAACGCGGCGTACGCAACGCACGGCGAAATAGCGTGTGCCCTCAGGCACTGTGAATGTGTATTTTGTCCACGCATCGCTTACCGCAATATGGTCGTCATCGTTCAGTTTGACGAAACTGTCGTGATGATTGTCGGTGGTCGAGTAATATACGTTCATCCATTCAAAGTCGTATGTGGCAGCCTTTGCGTAGAATGTTATCGTCTGCTGACGGCCGTCAAGGCGCGGAGTGATGAGCCAGTCGTCGTTCTCTGCAGGCCAGTCAACCGACGGACAGATGAGCATCTGACGGCTGTCGTCGCTCAACGGCATGAACGCGTCGTCCATATTGCCATCAACCCATACACCGGCCTGTTCGATGTTGAATACCTGGAAGGCCATCGGTTCGCCCTCATGCTCATAAAGGTTTGGTATGCGCGGAGTAATCAAGGTTGTTGACTTGTCACCGTCGTAAACACTCCAATCACCTATATTATCTATGATGAACGGTTCATAATCCTCGAATCCATCGGTGACTGTCTGCATGTCGCCGTGTGCCACAGCAGGGATTGAGGCTGCCGCGTTCCATGTGAGCGTCGCGTGGCCAGGAACACCTGTCGCAGCAAGTCCGCTGACAACCGGCAGATCTGAGGGGCGTACAGATGTATAAAGCGTATCAGAAGCGTTGTTTTCGTCGAATTCATCGGCATCATACGTTACGATTGCCTGCCATTCGTGGCTGTCGGCAACGGCATCTGCCGGTGTGGCTTTCACCGTATATGTAACGTTTACGGTGTTTGCGGCCTCTACATCGGCACCGTCGGCTGTGGCGACAACCTCTCCGTCGCGCAGGAAATCTACCTTATATCCGCTTGCGACATTACCGCCACGGTTGAATACCGATACACTATATGTGACGTCATCGCCTATGCCGGCACGTTTCTTATCAACCGTGAATGAGGTGACGGCAAGGTCGTTGACATATTCAGACTCGTCTATGCTTATGTTGTCAACATACATGTTGCGGTAGGCTCCGGCGTCAGACTCGGCTGTTGCGAGCAGGCCGATGTTCGCGAAAGACGCTTTCTGCTTCGGCAGATTGACTACGCACTGTGTCCATCCGTCCGAATTCTCGTTCTGATAGAACACCGCGTTGTCGATGTTCTGCCACTCACCGCCATCGAAAGATATCTGTACCTGAACGCGGTCGTTCACTTCGCCGTCCCAATCTGGGTCATACCATGGGCTGCGAGCCTTGTAGAACCAGAAACGAAGTACGGGATTTACCGCTCCGGAAAGGTCGATGAGAGGAGACACATATAGTGACTGTGCTCCGTAGTCAGCATATTTTGACTCGGCAACAATCATTCCATTGTCGCTGTCCTGCGACATTACTTCCTCAAATTCGCCCATTTCATCGTCACCGATGGTGTGCCATTCGAAGTCGGCAACAGTTCCGTCTACAAACCAAGGAACTTGTGGTTTCTGGTTGGCGAACGATTCCTTGTAAGGGAACGTAAGCGGAATACCACTCAGAACGGACGAAGAGACAACCGGTTCGCCTGTCAGTCCGGCAGCAACCGGAGTAATGGTGTATGACACGAGAGCCTGACCACGCTCCACGGGCACCTTGTCCGTATAGCTTTCACCCTTGTGTCCGGTGGCAAGAACCATTCCGTCGCGGGCAATGTTGTATGTCATGTTCTCATAATCCACGTATCCACCGTTGACTGAAGAAGCCGGAGCTTTCCACGTAACGGTCACGCTCTTGTCGGCATTGAGCTTTGCCACTGCGTCGGTAACGGCAACAGGAGTGTCATTTCCTACATATACTTTCTGTTCAACAGCGGCTCCCTCGCCCTCTGCATTGGCAGCTACGACACGGTAGGTATTGAATCCGTGTGCGGGTTCGGTGTCTTTCCAAGTAAGAGCGGAACCCGGATTGACATCGCTAAATGTCTTTACGGCTGCCTCGCTATCGTTGCGGTAAATGTTTATATCCACGTTTGCAGACAGAGCCTCGTCGGTCGCCGTAACGGCAGGAGCCACAAACGAAAGGTCGGCAGACATAACGCCACGCTCCGCAGGTGCGACATTCAGATTGGTGACAGCACCGGGAACGCCTGCCGAAGCGACGTCTGTTATATATATATTATCTATATCTATGCGGTGCATGTTCGGCTGACTATATGCATAAAAGCCAAGACGATAGTTGCCGTCAGCCTTGACAAACACCTTCAGTGTCTTTGTTCCGGAATCAGATTTTGTTACATTATTATAATCGGCAAGCACTGTCGTGAACGAAGCGGGATCGGTGGATGTGCCGAGAAATACCTTCAGGTTCTCCGGCATAGAATTTATTCCGAGATAAAACTTCAGTTCATAAACTCTTCCGGCAGAAAGATGGAACTCCGGAGAGATGCACCAGTCGTCACCAGGCAGGCCGGCCTGATAGTCCAACATATAGGCCGCCGCACCGTTGAGATATTCCCATGTGCGTCCTCCATTGTTATCAACAAGCGTCCAGCGGGCAAAATCTTCCTCGGTATCGAAGGTCTCTCCAAATACCACATCACCGCTGTCGGCACGGGCACCGATTGCAGCCACAGCCAATAACGCCGCAAACAGATGCCTTTTAATAGTAAAGCGTGAAAATCTGTCCATTTGTTTTGAATTTTAATAATTAACGTGACAAAATTACGCTAAATACATTTTAAAACAAACATTTCGCACTACTGCATTACCACTGCATCGACAATATCAACCCGTAATATCAGCAAGAAACTCCTGAATACTCATGCCTGGAGGCACACCGAGTTTCTTGCGTAGACGGTGACGCGACGATTCGACACTCCGAACCTCACGATAGGTCAGGGCAGATATCTCTTTCGTTGACATTCCTATGTGCAGATAGGCACACAGACGTAAGTCTATCTTGCTGAGATTAGGATAACGCTGTGACAGACGATTAAGAAAATCAGGGTGCACTTCGTCGAAATATACTCTGAAATCCTCGCTCACCGGCTTGTCCTCATAGTGGCGGAGAGCATGAATTATGGCGTTGAGACGCGACTTGTCAAAGTTCTTGTTTTTTGCCATTTCATCGCGTACTTCGCTCAGTTCGTCACAGAGTTTACTATGAAATTCACTTATCGAAGCAAGGTCTATGGTATAAGTGGTAAGCTGACGGTTCTTGCTGTCGAGCTGGTTGGTCATCTCCCGTTGCTGCCGTTCGTGCTCGCGCTGTTCGTAAAGCAGCAGTCTGTCGCGCTGCAAGTTTATCAAACGGTTCTTGCGACGGTCTGCACGGATGCGCAACAGCAACAGGACAATGAGTACGGCAAGTATCACAAGGAATACCGCGACAACAAATACCATGAGTGTCCGACGGCTTGCGATGGTGCGATAAATGTCAACCGAGGCTTCCAACCTGCTGTTCTGATTCTTCAGACGTTCGGAATCGTAGGCCACGAGGAGCTGACGCAACTGCTCGTCACTATTGTCGTTCCACACCGAATCTCCGGTTTCCTCATACTTGAGAATATTGTGCAGAGCCTCGATGGAATCGCCAAGAATGAACGATATGTCCGTAAGTTGACGGTAAGAACGAGTCTGCACCGTGAGCGGAGTCTTAGGCAGACAGGTATGAATGAGCTTCACCATATGGCGGGCATCATCATTCTTACCAAGCATAGCCTTGACATAAGCCGTATTGAGCATGGTCTGAAGAATGTCAGAATTGAATCTCAGACCCTTCTGAAGATGCGAAGCCTTCGACAGCTCGACATCAGCACGGGCATAATCACCCAGCCCACAGAACACCTCGGCACGGTTGGTATAAACCAACGACCGTCCGAGTCTGTCGCCTTTCGGCGTATATCGCAAGGCTTCATCCATATAATGGAAGGCCTCATTATATTTTTTCTGGTTATAAGATATGAGCCCCAGGTTATTATAATTATTGCATATGTTCGACGAATCCTTCAGATTGATGTTTATCTCAAGCGCATGCAGCAACAGATCTTTCGCATTGGAATATTGCCGCGCCGAGTAATATATGCCGAAAACCTCATTGCAGAACAGCGCAAGGCTACGCTCGTCGGACAACGATTTTGCCTTTTTCATCGCGTCACGATAAAGGCGCAGCGCCTTGTCCATATCTCCGAGAGCCATATAATTCTTTGCTTTCAGACCCTTGACGTCCATCAACAGCTTTTGTTCGGAGGATCCGTTATGGAGCATCGACAGACTATCTGACAGCTGATTCAGCAAGAATAATGCCTTGGCATTCTGTCCATGTTCTGTCAGCGAGAGCGCTTCGCGATAGACAGAACGGCCTTTGTCATGACCGGGAACGGCCATGATTACCGATGGAATGGATAAAAAAAGGATGAAGAAAAAGGCACAGGACAACCCATAACGCGACTGACGGAAGCGCGCCGGGCAATTTCCTGCACGACGGAAAGAACCGCCGCAATGATTTGAAATTATTTTTTCACGAGCGGATTGAAACATTCTCAGATACTCAGAACATACGGCTCACACGCTTTACTCCTGCGACAAGCGCGTCAATTTCCTCCTTTGTGTTGTACATCGCAAAGGAAGCACGCACCGTACCTTGTATGCCGTAGCGCTGCATGACGGGCTGCGCACAGTGGTGACCGGTGCGGACAGCGATACCGAGACGGTCGAGCAAGGTACCCATATCAAGGTGATGAATCTTTCCTACGAGGAATGAGACAACGGCGTCTTTATGCTCCGACGTGCCGAAAAGCGCGATTTCATCGATAGTACGCATCTGTTCCATGCAATAGGATGTGAGTTCCCGTTCGTGCGCGGAGATATTATCGATACCTATCTTATTTACATAATCGAGTGCCACAGCGAGTCCGTGAGTAGCTATGTAGTCGGGAGTTCCTGCCTCAAACTTGAACGGCAGATGTTCGAAAACGGTTTTCTCGAACGAAACACTCTCTATCATCTCGCCACCACCCTGATATGGCGGCATGCTGTCGAGCCACTTTTCTTTACCGTAAAGCACACCGATACCGGTAGGACCATATATCTTATGTCCGCTGAAAGCGAAGAAATCGCAGTCCATATCCTGCACATCCACCTTGAAATGAGGCGTACTCTGCGCACCGTCTATAAGCACCGGCACGTCGTGTTCGTGGGCAATCCGTATGATGTCCTTCACTGGATTTACCGTTCCGAGGACGTTGCTCACATGGGCTACACTTACAATCTTAGTGCGCTCATTGAACAAAGCGGCATACGCTTCCATGTCGAGCTTGCCCTTATCATTTATCGGTATCACCTTTATAGCGATTCCGCGACGCGCTGCCTGAATCTGCCACGGCACGATGTTTGAGTGATGTTCCATCATGGAAACGATGATTTCATCACCCTCTTTCATGAAAGCATCGCAGAAGGACGATGCCACGAGATTGATGCTCTCAGTGGTTCCACGCGTAAAGATCACCTCTTCAGTCTTTCCGGCATTGATGAAACGACGCACCGCCTCGCGCGCAGCCTCATGCAGTTCGGTTGCCTGCTGCGACAGATAATGCACTCCACGGTGCACATTGGCGTTGGCATTGAGATACTCGTTGCGCATGGCGTCGAGCACACAAAGCGGCTTCTGCGTCGTGGCGGCGTTGTCGAGATAAACCAAAGGCTTGTCATAGACTGTGGTGGAAAGTATCGGAAAATCCTTACGGATGGTATTTACATCGTATGCCATGATATTCTTTTTATTATTGAAACATATTTTATTTGCACAGACGGCAGCCCTCACACTTGCACAGCTCGCCGCGGAAGCGCTTCTCAACGAGATAGTGCAGACGGTCGCGCAGCGGTTCGAGCGTTATCTTGTCAACCACTTCGTTGATGAAAGCGAACTCAAGCAGAAGACGTGCTTCCTTCACCGAGATGCCACGCTGGCGCATATAGAACAGAGCCGCGTCGTTGAGCTGGCCCACGGTAGAACCGTGAGAGCACTTCACATCGTCGGCATAAATCTCGAGCATAGGCTGAGTGTACATACGGGCTTCCTTTGTGGCGCACAAGTTACGGTTGACCTCGTCGGACACAGTCTTCTGAGCGCCCTCGCGAACAAGCACCTTTCCGGCGAAAGCACCGGTGGAATGGCCGTCGAGCACATACTTGTATAGCTCATTACTCGTGCAATGTGACGCCTGATGATCGATGAGAGTGTTGTTGTCAATATGCTGGTTCTTGTCGGCAATCACGAATCCGTTGACGTTGCACTCAGCGCCCTGACCGCGGAGAGCGAGCTCCAAGCAGTTGCGCGTCACGCCGTTGTGCAGGGTTATGACGTTATGGCTTACGCGGCTGTCTGCCTGCTGATCGATATAGACATTGCTCACGCGATTGTTCAGATGATGCGTCTCCTCCATGCAATAAAGCTCGAGCGACGCATTGGCTCCGACATAAGCCTCCGTCACCTGAGTGGCAAGGAACCGGCGTTCGTCGGCAGTATGGTCGCAGAAAAGCAACTTAGCCTCCGCTCCTTCGTCAAGAACGATGAGCACACGGCGGTTGACCATCAGATCGACATCGGCACGAAGAATGTTTATCACCTGTATGGCGCGCTCCACCTTCACGTTGCGCGGCACGTGGACGAGCAGTCCGTCCTGGGCCAACATGGTGTTGAGCGCAGTCACGGCATCGGCATCCGTACGGGCGATGCGGGCGTAATATCTGGCGATGAAATCGGGATTTTCTGCGGCATAAGCGTTAAGCGAACCAACATACACGCCTTCGGGAAGCGAAGACTTGGGCAGCAGACGGCTATAAAAAGCATCGTTCACCACGAAATAGAGCGACGTGCTGAGGTTCGGTACGTCGCAGCGGAAAGCGTCGTAAGGATTCACAGGAATGTCCAGACGGTTGAGATTGAGACCGTAATCAGGACTGAATATCTCGCTGATGTCGGTGTATTTGTATTTCTCCACCTTACGTGTGGGAAATCCGAGACGGCAAAAGTCGTCGAAGGCCTTGTCGCGCACAGCGTTGAGAGCTGCGGCACTATGGCCGAACAACGCGTCGCGTCCCGACTTGTAAAGGTCTATATACTGTTTCTCGCTTCCCATAATCACTCCTCTCCGATTTCTGCCTTAATCCAGTCGTAACCTCTTTCCTCAATTTCCTTCGACAGTTCCGGTCCGGCGGTCTTCACGATACGACCCTTATAGAGCACGTGAACCACGTCGGGTTTGATGATGTCGAGCAGACGCTCATAGTGGGTTATGACGATCGTACTCGACTCCGGTGTCTTCAGTTTGTTCACACCTTCGGCCACGATGCGCAGCGCATCGACGTCCAGACCAGAGTCAGTCTCGTCGAGAATGGCGAGCTTCGGTTCGAGCATTGCCATCTGGAATATCTCGTTGCGCTTCTTTTCTCCGCCGCTGAATCCCTCGTTCACCGAGCGGCGTGTGAACTTGCTGCCGAGCTCGACAATCTTGCGTTTCTCGTTCATGAGCTTCAGAAACTCCGCTGTCTTCAGCTCCGGCAGGCCGTGATACTTGCGTTTCTCGTTGACGGCGGTCTTCAGGAAGTTAGTCATCGACACGCCCGGTATCTCCACAGGATACTGGAACGAAAGGAATATTCCCTCGTTGGCGCGCTCCTCCGGCTTCATCTCCAGCAGGTTCTTGCCATTGAAGTAAGCCGAGCCGGCGGTCACCTCATAGAGCGGATTGCCCGTAAGCACCGCGCTGAGAGTGGATTTTCCCGAGCCATTTGGGCCCATTATGGCGTGTGTCTCGCCGTCCTTTATCGTAAGGTTGATACCTTTCAATATTTCTTTGTCGCCTATTTTGGCATGCAAGTCTTTTATCTCTAACATAACTGTTTGTATTTCTGACGTAAGTGTTTAATAATTATCCAAATTTAATTTTACCTTTTTGCTGCCTCCGCTACGCTCTATCCCCAATATGGAATCGAGCAGACCACTGAAATCGCTGCCCGTGAAGCGGAACGGGAACGAAGCTTTCAGTCCAGCCGAAAAGGCGTGGCGGTGCATCGGGGAGCGCACGGCATAGGTCTGTCCGTCACCGTTGTATTTCGTCTCTGTCGTGGTACGGCCGTCAATAGCGAGACGGAAACCATAGTCAAGTTCCACAGCCAGACACGAGAAGAAATAGACATCGAGCCCGACAGACGGTGCCACGCTCAACAACGGACAGCTGACGCGATAGTTCCGCTCATAGTTTTGCGAGCCGGACATACTCATTGTTCCCGACGACTTACGGCCTGCCACATTCCAATAGGTGCCTGCTCCGAGGTATGGTTGCAGCGGACTGCCGGGCGAAAGGAAATACCATCTGCCACCGAACATTATCTGCGATAACTCCGCGGACACGTCACCCGCAAAGAAATCCATCGTCTCCTGATCATAACCGCCCACAAGCGAGAAACCTGTATGCGGTATGAAATATTCGAGATGTGCCGAGAAATTCGGTCCTCCACCCGATCTTATCGGGTCATATTGATTTGATGGCGTCTCGTTGAGCGACACGACCGGCTTCACCGGACTTATCCTTATATCGAACGCCCAACGTCTTGTGACATCGTCCTGCGCCCTCATGTCGGAGGCAACCACACATAGGACGAATATCAAGACAGCAACACCTGTTATTCTCATATTGAAAAACCGTTTTACGGTAATATAGAACATTTATCAGCCCACGGTGCCCTCGAGCGATACGCTGAGCAGCTTCTGAGCCTCTACGGCGAACTCCATTGGCAGCTTGTTGAGCACTTCCTTGGCGTAGCCGTTCACTATCAGTCCGATGGCATGCTCGGTGGAGATGCCTCGCTGGTTGCAGTAGAACAGCTGGTCCTCGCTTATCTTGCTCGTCGTGGCCTCGTGTTCCACCACTGCCGTGTCGTTGTGTATGTCCATGTAAGGGAATGTATGCGCGCCGCACTCGCTTCCGAGCAGCAGACTGTCGCACGAGCTGTAGTTGCGGGCATTGTCCGCTCCGGCCGTGGCTCTCACCAGTCCGCGGTAAGAGTTCTGGCTGTGTCCGGCGCTGATGCCCTTGCTTATGATTGTACTGCGGGTGTTCTTGCCCATGTGTATCATCTTCGTGCCAGTATCGGCCTGCTGATAATGATTCGTAACAGCCACGCTGTAGAACTCTGCCTGCGAGTTGTCGCCGCGCAGAACGCACGACGGATACTTCCACGTTATGGCCGAACCGGTCTCCACCTGTGTCCACGACAGCTTGGAGTTTACGCCGCGCAGGTCGCCGCGCTTGGTAACAAGGTTATACACACCGCCGCGTCCGTTCTCGTCGCCCGGGTACCAGTTCTGCACGGTTGAGTATTTCACCTCGGCGTTGTCCTTCACCACTATCTCCACGATTGCGGCGTGCAGCTGGTTCTCGTCGCGCATCGGGGCGGTGCATCCTTCGAGATACGACACGTAAGAATCGTCGTCGGCCACTATCAGTGTACGCTCGAACTGACCCGTGTTGCGGGCGTTGATGCGGAAATAAGAGCTCAGCTCCATCGGGCAGCGCACGCCTTTGGGGATATATACGAACGAGCCGTCGCTGAACACAGCGCTGTTGAGCGCTGCGAAGAAGTTGTCGCGATAGGGCACTACAGAACCGAGATACTCGCGAACGAGGTCGGGATGATTCTTTATGGCGTCGCCTATCGAGCAGAATATGATGCCCTTCTCAGCCAGTTTCTCCTTGAACGTGGTCTTCACCGACACCGAGTCCATGATGGCATCCACGGCCACTCCGCTCAGCGCCAGACGCTCCTCGAGCGGAATGCCCAGCTTGTCGAACGTCTTCATCAGCTCCGGGTCTATCTCCTTCTTGCCGTCGTCCTTCTTCTTTGCCATAGGGTCGGCATAGTAGGAAATGGCCTGATAGTCTATCTCCGGCAGGTGGATATGTCCCCACGACGGCTGCTTCTGCGTCTTCCAGAACTCAAAAGCCTTGAGACGGAAGTCTAGCATCCAGTCGGGCTCACCCTTCTTCTGCGAGATGAGACGCACCACGTCCTCGTTAAGTCCTTTGTCTATTATATCCGTATGTACGTCAGTGGTGAAGCCGAAAGCATATTTCTGTTCGGCCACCTTGCGCACAAATTCATTCTGATTGTTATTATTGCTATCCATCTTTTTACACGGCCGGTCGCGGAAACCTTCCCTTCCGGCATTTGTTTATATTTTTGCAAAGATAATAAAAAATAAATACTGTGCACAAGTATTTCAATAAAAATCAATATGTTGGCGGATTGTCTGCCATGGCACAGGAACAAAGCACAATGCAAACGGAGTTATGCAGGTAAGCCGTTGATGGCAGGAAGAAATACGAAAGAGGAATTAACCAAAACCGACAACGCGTATTAAGCTTTGCCGAGATATTTCCGATGTAATGCAATGATGCAGTGAACGCGGTTTCTCTGGCGCACATGTATTCTAAAATTCCCGATTTCCGGGAAATTATTGTCAAGGTCTGTCACTTTCCTTTCAATACATTTATGCAAAAACAACCGATTTCAACGGCATTTTATGACGTATGATACCCGTTGGGAGAAACGGCATCTTAATTGTTATCGTAAACGATTATAACACCCGACGGACAGCTGTCGAGACCATCCGAAACACGTGATAAGGACACAACGACGCGCAGTCAGAGCGAGTCAATAAGCCGGTCCATACGGCTGACACGCTCAAGAAATGTCTTCCTAAGGTTTTCTGAAGACGAACGGAAGGTTACGAACGTGTCGAAACGGGCAGGATCGAGCGAAGCCCACATGTGCTCGTCGGCAATGGCTGAAGGCTCAATTGTCGCGCGCCAGCAGTCAAAACGGGCGATTATATCGGGGATATGTGGTTTCAACGCTTGCCAACGGCGCTTCACGACGGCAACAAACTCAGGGTCGGAAAGCAGTCGGTCGTACCACAGCGCGTTGCGGTTGTAAAGGCTGTCGGTGGTGAGCAGGCGCACATCAGTACGATTGAGCCGCGAGGGACGCAGGTCGCCGCCGTCGTCAAGCCCCACGGTGATGAAAGCGAGATCGAAATCCCAGACAGGTCCTGCCGTCAGTCTGCCGCCTTCGTCGCAATACATATAGCAGCTGCGCGGTCCGTTCGGCTCGGCGTTCTGCGCTATCTCGTGCACCAGCCACCCGTCGGCGAACGATTCGGCATCGATATATCTATTGTATATCTCGCGCATGTCGGGATGCGGAGAATAGAGCTTTTGCTCGATTTCATCGAACATACGGCGTGCTTTTTCCTTCATAGCGTCGGTCAAAGGGTCGGGCGACTTGATGTTGACAGGCAGATGGCGATGCGCCGTGAAGAAGCGAGGGTCGCCGTCGTCGTATCTGTCGAACTCGAAAAGAAATCCTTTATTTTCATCGATTTCAACGCGGCCGCGCGCAACTCTCACCTGCTCGCACAGCAGATAGAGACCTTGCGGCCGTCCGTTGAGCACCACGTCCACCGGCCGGCAGTCGGGAGTCCAGGCGAGCGACGTATGGCGTGCCACCTCAAGGGCAAGCATGTTGCGCAGCTGACTGTGGTCCATGAAATTGGCAAGCAGAGCCCAACGCTTGCCGGGAGCCATTCCGAGAATGGAATGACGGCCGTCGAGTTTTATGGCGTATGGCTTCTTCGGCTTGGCAAACGTGGAATGTCCGCGACCCTTGACATCAACGTTATGAGAGCGAAAATCCACGGTTCCATCGGGTCTGACAATCCTCATGCGGCAGTCTTTCGTCCAGATGTCGCGCGAAGTTATGGCCGACGAGTCGGGCGTGTCGATGTATATCACGGGTAGACCTCCGGCTTTCGGCTGAGCTGTCTGCGCCGAAACAACGGCCGTAATAAGGCACACGAATGCCGTAAAGAATGCGCGTGTGACACGCATTAAGTTTGTTCCAGATATATTCATCCCTTACGCCTGCTTTACGTTTATGAGTTTTGAGGTGTCGTAGCCACGGGTGCGGAGGTCTGAGAGAATTTTCTGCATCGTCTCGTCGGGCAGACTGCTCGTGCGGCTCATTATCCAAAGATAGTCGGGCGAGCTGCTCCCTATGACCACATAGCTGTAGTCTGTTGCCATGTCGAGCACGTAGTAGTCGGCATAAAACCACAGGAAGAACGACACCTTCAGCTTTCCCGGCTCGATGGAATCGGGCAATTTTGCCTTTCCATTGATGATTTTGTGCACGCCCTTGAGATAACCGTCGTTGATCACGACAATCTTCCCGTCGGGCTTCAACGTGTATGTGGCCGTGACGTGAGTCATGTTGCGCTCGAACAAATGGTCATAGCGCGCTATCTCGTACCACATACCCATGAAACGGTTCAAATCCAACGATTTCACCGTAGTATTGTCAACCGAGGCTGCATCATTCTCCTTTCTGCCAAGTCCGACCATTTTAAGGAGCTTAAAAAATAATCCGTTCATAAGCTAATATCTTTTTTCGTTATGCTCAATTATAATTGTTAAACGCTGAGTATCGTCCGAAAAGGGACGAAGCATATAGCGTATAATGTCTTTAACCGCATCAACAATATACAGAATCCTATATTCTACAAATATAGCGAGAGGCGAGCGCAGAGACAAAACGGAAAAGCTCCGGTTTTTCGTTTTGCGCTTTGCCGAGCCGAATCCTATATTCTACAAATATAGCGAGAGGCGAGTGCAGAGACAAAACGGAAAAGCTCCGGTTTTTCGTTTTGCGCTTTACCGAGCCGAATCCTATATTCTACAAATATATGAAAAATTTCTCTCATACCGAAATAAGCTACATGAAAGGAAGGTTTTACAATTTTATGACACAACTAATAAATATTTAGGAGCAAACAAAAAAGCCCTTCTCTGCGTCGTGGAAAATCAAAGCTGGAGTCTTTAGTCAGAGTTATACCGCCAAATATAAACTCCAAGGATAATAATCTCATCCATTAAATGGTGCAGATCGACGTAAAACTCACTTACCGTACGTGTGCCGTAAACCTTGACAGGCCGTTTGTCCGCTTTATAATAAATTCACCCAGCCACAACCGGTAATTATTCATCGCAAACGCGACTCATACTCACAATGTCTATATTTCCACATAACATCAGTGTTTCTAACGAAAAACAGGAGAACCTACTTACAATTTTTCTTGACTAAATTTTGACAAAATAAATTCGCAAAAGAAATGTAAATGAATGTTAAATCGAATTCTATAAAGCCCATTTCTTACTGAACAGCCTTTTGATATACCCTATACCGTAGTCCGAAAAAGTACGTTCGGCGTTCCAATAATGCCCATTTCATCATGCAATAAAGCCTATTTCAGAGGCCGAAAAGCACCATATCGCACCCTAAAATAGGCCATTTCGCATACCGAAATGGTGCTTTTCGCAATGAAAGGAAATGCGCTATAAACACAAGTTACTGATATTCAACACTTTATAAAAACCTCTCATAATTCGCGTATTTGCGCCCGAATACGACTCAGCCCGCAAATACTCGCTTATTTTTCGGGGTAGAACAGGAAACTAAGGCGGAAAAATCAAAATCCGGTTACGATTTGAAAGTGGGACATATCGGTTTATTACAGCAGAAAGGAAAGAACCTGATGCGGGTATGAGAGAAATATTTTTCCGCATCAAATCCTCGGTATCCATATTGAGATATATCACAATTGAATTTCCATAGTGCCGGTCTTGCTGCCTGACGAGATCTACGGCTCATTCTCCCGATGAAATGGTTGATTTTGGGAATTATGAACATAAAAACACCGGAAAAGCAATCCATAAGGATGCTTTCCCGGCGGAAGCATGATGATATTAAGAATTTAAATATGTACTTTAAGGAGCCCCGTATCAGAGCTTCTGCTGTACTTCAATCTCTGTGAATGTCTCGAGGATATCGCCCACCTGTATGTCATTGAAGTTGACAAGGCTGATACCACACTCGAAGTTGGCCGCAACCTCTTTCACGTCGTCCTTGTAACGCTTCAGGGCATTGATGTCTGCGGTATGAACCACGATTCCGTCGCGTACGACACGTGCGCGGTCGCTGCGGTGAACCTTTCCTTCGGTGACATAAGCACCGGCAACGGTTCCTACCTTTGATATCTTGTAAACCTCGCGAACTTCGGCCTGACCGGTCACAACTTCCTTCTTCACCTTGTCGAGCATACCCTCCATGGCCGACTTGACATCGTCGATGGCGTCGTAGATCACCGAATATGTGTTGATTTCGACACCGTCCTGCTCGGCCTGTTTGCGTGCCGCTGCCGACGGACGAACCTGGAAGCCGACGATGATGGCGTCGGATGCGTCGGCCAGAGTGACATCGCTTTCGGATATCTGACCCACAGCCTTGTAGATGACATCGACCTTGATCTTCTCTGTAGAGAGCTTGATGAACGAGTCGCTGAGCGCCTCGATACTTCCGTCGGTGTCTCCCTTGACGATGATGTTGAGCTCCTTGAACGAACCGAGGGCGATGCGGTGGCTGATGTCGGAGAGCGTAAGACGCTTCTGTGTGCGCAGACCCTGCTCGCGCTGGAGCTGCAGACGCTTGTTGGCGATGTCGCGTGCTTCCTGCTCGGTGTCGAGAACGTGGAACGTGTCACCTGCTGTCGGTGCGCCGTTCAGACCGAGGATGATGGCCGGCTCGGCCGGTCCTGCGCTCTCTATGCGGCTGTTACGCTCGTTGAACATGGCCTTGATACGTCCGTAGTTGGTACCGGCGATGACGTTGTCGCCCACTCTTAGCGTACCGTTAGACACGAGTACGGTGGAAACATATCCACGTCCCTTGTCGAGTGAGGACTCGATTATTGAACCAGTTGCCTTGCGCGCAGGATTTGCCTTGAGGTCGAGCATCTCGGCTTCGAGCAATACTTTCTCGAGCAGTTCCTTCACTCCCGTACCCTTCTTGGCGCTTATCTCCTGGCACTGATACTTTCCGCCCCACTCCTCTACGAGCAGGTTCATGTTGGCAAGGTCCTCACGTATTCTGTCGGGATTTGCTCCCGGTTTATCAATCTTGTTGATGGCAAACACCATCGGCACATTTGCGGCCTGTGCGTGTGCGATTGCCTCCTTTGTGGTAGGCATCACACTGTCGTCGGCTGCGATGATGATGATGGCGATATCGGTAACCTGAGCACCACGTGCACGCATGGCAGTGAAGGCCTCGTGTCCCGGAGTATCGAGGAAGGTTATGCGTCGTCCGTCCTCCAGTTTCACGTTGTATGCACCGATGTGCTGTGTGATACCGCCCGCCTCACCGGCGATGACGTTTGTCTTGCGTATGTAGTCGAGCAACGAGGTCTTACCATGATCGACGTGACCCATGACCGTAACAATCGGCGCACGCGGCACGAGGTCGTTCTCGTCGTCCTCCACCTCGGTGATGGCTTCCTGCACCTCAGCACTCACATACTCTGTCTTGAAGCCGAACTCCTCAGCCACGAGGTTGATGGTCTCGGCATCCAGACGCTGGTTGATGGACACCATTATGCCGACAGTCATGAGAGTTCCGATGACCTGGTTGACAGATATGTTCATCATGTTTGCAAGTTCGCTCACGGTGACATACTCTGTCAGCTTGAGCACCTTGCTCTCCTTGCGCTCCTCGAGACGCTCCTCGTTGAGTTTCTCCTGCACGGCCTCGCGTTTCTCCTTACGGTACTTGGCACCTTTCTTGTTCTGGTTCTGCTTGTTGGTAAGCCTTGCAAGCGTCTCCTTAACCTGGCGTGCAACGTCCTCCTCGTTCACCTCGATGGGCTTATGGTTGCGGTTCTTGTTCTTCTTTTTCTTTCCGGCGCCTGCCTTGTTGTCCGACTGGCGCTGCATGTCCTGCTGAGAAGCCGCATTGATATCGACTCTCACCTTGTTTATGCGCTCGCGTTTTTTCTTCTCTCCACGCTGCTGCATCACTTTCTCCTCGCGTTCCTTG
>ULYU01037841.1_pt1 | contig 16858 bp, 40 predicted proteins | sample 1962481 | NCBI WGS metagenome assembly ULYU01 (sample SAMEA4835872, study PRJEB28245) | human gut metagenome | biome: gut microbiome; material: fecal sample | place: Denmark | collected 2008 | reverse complement strand
CATGTAAACATCCCAGATCTTTTTTTAATTATCAGTTACAATTTTTGTAATTCGATAAAACAAACTATCGAATTTTTTTGTACAACCGAGATCATACGCCAGTTGTCCGAGCGCTTTAGTGTATGCCATTTCAAACTCTACAAACGCATGATCTAATTTATTCAAACGGCTTTTTTCTTTCATGATCTCGTTTCTAAAATAAGCTTTTTTCTTTTCAATCATTTCTTTGATTTTTTCTACATCTGTTATTTTTTCCTTCGTTCTGTACTCTTCTAATCGTACCCAGTCGTTAATATATCCAAGATCGCTACTAAGGGAAGAAACTTCTAATATATAATAATTTCCATAGCTCGCTTTCCTGTATGTTGTATTTTCGAAGCTTTTTGAAACTAGTTTGAACGGCTGCCCGTTCTTTTTTGTCTTATACTCTACAGCTTCCCAAAGTCTCAAAATTTCCTGATCTCTTGCAAGGCTTCTTGCAAGTTCTTCTTTTATCTTCTCTAGTTTATAATTTTTCATTTTGTTTCCTCCCTATTATGAGTAAAAAGCTTCGAATGCTTCTTTGTACTCTTCATGATCGTTTACAAAATTTATCTGTGCCTGTTTTGCTTTGTCTCCATTTTTTGTTTGGTGATAAACTTTTTCGAAAATATGATTTAAAAAATTAATTTTTTCACATTTTTTTAGTCTTATTTCTCTACTCTTTTTATTCTCTAGCGAAAAACTCCACGCATAACAGTTACTTTCTAAGTACATTTTGTGACGTTTTGCAAAATCATAAACGTATTTATGATTTTTGTAATATTCTTTAGAATTATCAAATTCTATAAAATACACATTTCCACCATATGTGTATTTTTTTGTTTCCACTGTTACCCCTAAATCATTTTCTAATTTTCTTAAAGATGTCTTATTCATTTTTACGCCTTCTTTCTATTTATGCGATTCTTGCAGACGCGCAAGTTTTAACTTTTTCACTTCCATATTTTTTCTGAATGTCTTCGAAAGACATTTTCTTTTTATGCCATTTTCCAGATGGTTCCGTGCTAAAATGCCACTTTTTGCGATTCTTGGACCATTTAAAGCCGAGTTTTTTCAACTCTTCTTTATATGTAAACGTGTTACCATCTACCCAAATCCAAGAGCCGACAACCTCAATATTGACACCGTCAAAAGAAACTATATTATTGATTACATTTCTTAAGGCTTCGTCTGCCTTATAATCAAATGTATTTTTCTTTTCTTCGTCTGGTGTCTGCCCTGCCTTGAACATGTCAAACAGTTTCTTATACTCTGCTGTTATTTCCTGACATGCTGCAACGTCTCCGCCGTTGTCAGGGTGATTTTTAACCATTAACTTTTTATATTCTTTTCTTAGTTCCTCAAGATTTTTTGCTGTAAAATATTTCATATCGTTGTACCTCCTAATCATTTGTGTTCTGTACCTTTAACTTGATGTTATTATATCATTGTGTAAGTACATAATTCAATATGTAAAACATTACAAAAATACCATTGTGTAAGTATGCTTTTATTGTGCATTTTATATAGTTGTGCAATGATTAATAAAATGTTATAATAAGAAGAAAAAAAGAAAAGGAGTTGATAAAATGCCACGCCCACCAAGAAAAGACGGTAGAAATGCGCGAACAGTCGCAAATAATAAGTATAATTTAAAGGCGTATGATCGTATTAGCTTATGCATACCAAAAGGAGAAAAGGAACGAATAAAAAATGAAATCGGTTCGCAAAGCCTTAACGGCTTCATCTGGGAAGCAATACAAGAAAAGCTTGAACGAAAAAACAGCATATAATAGAAGAAACTAAAAAAGACGGTGCGAACCGTCTTTTTTTATTGAACTATTGCAAAATTCGTGCTAATATATAATTGTATACTTGCGTTTATTATGCAATTTTTTAACTATGCCGGATCTAGTTTGATTTTGTGCAACATGTCCAATAGTAAAAAATTGGAAGTATACAAAAAAATTCTGGTTTTCTGCCCATTCAAGAGTAGTTTCCAAATTTTTACTCGTATTTAAAATTGAAAAAAATTCCAAAAAAATCTCAAAATTTTTGGATTCTAAATATTTCCAACTGGAAAAATCCACCCAAAATCTGGACCAAAAAATGGGTGGGAAAAGTTGCCCATGAGACGAAAATTTTTGTTTGTGAAATTTGCACAAAATATTCTACGCCGTTAAAATCGGTGTTAGCTATTTTGCTAATCACAAAACATTTAATGAATCGTCTTTATTTTTTTGCTTTCTTTGGTTCCTGTTCTGAACCAATCCATTCAACCGCTGTCTTCTCTGCTTCTGCTTACTGCGTTCGTTTTTCTTCCTGACACTCGTGTATTGTGTTGATGTTCCCATTATTTTCTACCCAACCTTTCTTCCATTAACTGATTTCTACTTTTTAAATTTATGATCGGAACTTCTGACTTTAGTTCTTTTGGCAGTCTTCCAACGATAATAACCTTGTTAGGCTGTAATCTTCGGCACATCTCATAGAATCCGTTACAAAAATCAATCCTCGATGCCTTGGATTTCATTCTACCGTTTGTGCTGCACGCAACATTGCTGCCTATAGTATATCCATCAAAACACCAGTCCCAACAATCCTCTGATAGTATACTGATATTTGGAATCATTTTTACGCCATTTAAAGCAAGATAATATGTTAGTGCATGATTTCTATACTTATTCCAGATTTGCATTGCAAATGGCATTCCTTGTTCGCCAGAAGCTATGCTGTAGTCTAATCCACACACGCTGTGAAAGCATCTTAAGTGATCTAAGTATCTATCAGGATTAGCATACACTCTTTCAAACGCATTATCATGTATATAAAAATTAACGTTCAATTCTCGATGATTCTTGATTGACCGCTTAAAACTGTCTGCAAAATCTATCGTATCCCCCGGTTCATAAAATGCAGCTGGTATAACCGGAAACTGATATTTACCGTCCAGTTCCGCACCTGTGATCATATATTCTTTCATTACATCAAACGCTGTATGTATCATTCTTTCTGCCCTCCTTATTTTTATGGTATCAAAAAGATAATTTTATTTACAGGAAAAAGGACCAGAGAAAAAATCTCTGATCCTTTTACGTCCTTGGAATATATATTGTGGTTGTTTGTACTATTATATTACTATGTTTTCTTAATTTAGTCAATGTTATTCATGTTTTTGTTATATTCATCAAGAAATGCGTTAAAATACTTATCTTCTGCTTCTTTTCTTGCTTTTGCAGCATCCTCTTTTTTATCATACATTCCAAGATGATACATCTTCTTTTTAAACATTATATATGCTTGCCATTTCTTACGTCTTTTGTTCCAACTGACTCCACGTATTCCAGATGTATTTGATTTGCCTACTTTCGATGATAAATTCTTAATATTGGTCCCGTCAACACACGTTTTCATGGTTTCCTGAATAAGCCTATCACCTTGCTTTTTCTCTGATTCATTCTTTAAGCACCCACAACTTTTGACAGCTCCTATTGCTAATTTACCTTGTTCAGCCTTTGTTGTGTTACCGCAATCACATTGACACAGCCATATTACGCCACCACCATTGTTTGACCTTCCGACAGGCTCTAAAGCAATAAGCCTTCCGAATCGCTGACCAGTAATATCTTTCATCCTGTTTTTGTTGCAGCAAATACAAGGTTTCTTCCTACTCATAGCATCATATCCAACATTGTACTGTCTTCCACACTTAGGACATTCAGCTTTAATCATAGTTTTTCCGTTCTTTTTATATGCTTCCAATATTCTGTATCCATTTACTATCTTTCCAACAGAGCCAAGCCAATCCATAGGCATAAAACCACTTCCTAAATCATTTTATAATATCGTATTCTGAGCTTCTAAGGCTGTCAATAACGCGCCCATTGTCATTTCCTTTAAATATTCTCCTGATTCTAGTTCAGATTCATCAATTGCTTGATTCTCTGTAATATAATCATAGTTTGTATAAACTGTAATTCCTTGAATTTCCTTGCACCATACAGCAACAATCTTAGAACTTCCAAACTCTGCAATATCCTGTTTTAATTCTTCTATCAGTTCAGAACATTCATAGCTGATATTTTCTTTATTTTCATTAATAAAAGACATACTCACACCTCATATATTAGTTTCGTTAACATCTGTTTTTATCGTATATTAATGTAATATTATTGTCAATTTTAATTATTACTTCTGTTCATAGATCAGTAATTCAGCAACGTATCCGGCAAGTATCATTTCCTTATTTACCTTAAAGCGATCTTCTTCCATGATATGAGATAGTATCTGCTGTATTCTGCCACCATCAACGTGCAACATTTTATAATTGACTTTCTGGTATAATACCAAGATTTTTTTCTTTATCATTGCCGTATTTTTAGCCGATAATATTCCTTTTAAATAATATTCATTACTCAAAACCGCTTTGTCTAAATCTAACAAATATCGTACTGCTGCGCCGACAGCAATGTTATATTCATTATCGTCAGAAAAATCCCATTCCTCGTATTTGTCTAAGTTGATATGATACCTTAATGTCATGTATGCAGTATCAAACATGTTTCCAGTGTTTCTTCCATCCAGATATTCTAATACAGACCAACGCAAGTTGAATTGTCGTTGTGCCTTGGATATATTTCGATCAAAAGCATTTCCTTTTATTATATCCAGTGTGGAATTATCAATGGCCTTTATAATCTGATGATTAGAATTTTTCCAGAAATAATCAAAATACACACTTTGATATTTCGAAATATTTTCTCTGATATATTGATCGTCTGTTTTAACGTCAGAAATATAACTCGGAATCAATTTACCATCAAAGAAGTATGAATTAAAAAGTTTTTCTAATTTGTTTCGATCTGCAATTTCATCATTATATTTTACATTAGATAATTCCTCATTTGGAATACGAATATAATTTTCAAGTATCACTCCATTTGTATGTTTTGAATCCCTTAATTCTGGCGTATACATAGGAATGTGCTCATAATCATATATTCTAACATTCCCGCGATTATCAAATCCGATAACCAAGATAATAGCATCCATCATTTTAGGTGGCACGTCTGAAAATATACTGTATCCATGAATATCATTCGTTACATAGATAATCTGCTTACCGCTTCGAAGAAATTCTTTTAATATGTTATAAACGCACAAATGATCGTATGCTGTTTCTTTGTCCACTAAATCTCCATCAGGATATTTCAAAGACTTTCTTCCAATGTACGGTTTTTTCAAATTAGCTGTGTAGAAAATTCCTATTCCATAACCATCAGGTGCTTTGTTTGGAGATTTTGACACACTGTTTTCTAAGAAATAAGACTTTCCATCGCTGATGCAGTCTTCTATATCCTTCAGATAAAATATTTTCAGATAGTCCATCTTATCTTTTTCAAAATTGCTATAGTTTTCTTTTACCCATTCAGCAAAAACTTTATTCTCGCCGTTTGGGTCCGTAGATGCAAAGTATTGATCAATAATTTCATCTGTCAATCGGTCTAAATGCCGGCAGAAAAACGTGTATTTATTGTTACTTGTGATCTTCTTCTTTTTATCAACAGACTTATTTGTATTGATTATCTGAGAAAAATAGTCAATTTCTTTGTATTCTTGATTTTTCGAAAACTCTTCTGCTGTCATTATTTTATACTGCATACCTACATCCAGTAAAACATAAACTGCATTTTTAATTGCCACATGATTTTCAACAGCTATTCTTTCAAGATTTTCTTTGCCTAATCTTCCAATAATTTCATTTATCATATTCATTCCTCCGTACTTATTTATCATTGATATGAAAAAGGCACGACCTAGCCAAATGATCGTGCCCAAACTTCTAAAGTTACTGTTTATTTTTCACTTCGGAATAAATTAAAGATATATTAATTATAATTCATCAATCAATCCTTGTCAATTTTCTTCTCGAAATCAGAACAAAAATCTTCTGAATTAACACGCTGACCGCCACATCGTGCTTTCCATTTCTGACAAGTTCCATCTTTTGCATTTTTATTTTTAGAAAAACATTTGCAGTTTGCACACTTCAAATTATCCATATTTTCTTTTATCATTTGTAAGCACTCCTCGAATCCTGCATTCTTCCCGTTTAAATATATGTTACTGCCAACATATTTATCATTCTTAGGAATCATTGCTGCAAAATCTTCTCTTTTCATTACTTCCTACCTCTTTTCGCTCTTAAAAGATTTTTTCTTACATTTTTCGCTTTTTCTTCTGAATAACAACTCATATTCATTTCTTTTTCTTTCTTCTTCTCTTTCTTATATTTATCCAAGAAGCTTTTATATCCGGCACAACTTGAGTGACACTCTGAATGTCTGCCTGTCTCCGGTGTGCATCCTAAACACGGACAATCACTTGCTCTCATATTGTTTTCTCCCTTCTAATTTTTCACATGCTGCTACTAAAGAATTGACTTCTTGGCACTTTTCCAAATACATCTTATCCATGTCTTTTATTGCCTGCGGTATTAGTCCTATATCTTTGTACTCTATAAGCTCTTTTAATGCTTTCACTATAACATAGTCCAATGGTGTTACAATATTAGCTTCATAAGCTTCTAGTGCGTTTCTGACATCATCAATATCTAATCGTGTTTCTTTTTCTTGCTGATACATCACATTTGCTCCTTTCCGTATAGTTTGTCGTATTTCTCGCAAATATTATCATATTCAATTTGCATAAGTTCAATTTCTTTGCGCTTTTTTTTCATCTCATTAATCTGATCTGGTGTCAATTCCGTTTCTCTGTACTCTAAACATTCTTTCAGACAGTTATAGATCACAACTCTGTGTTGGTTTAATGTTTTCTCAGTTTTGCAAGCATCCATGACATACTTAATTGTCTCAGTATCAACTTTTACTTCAAACATTTTCGTTTTTCTCCTCTCTAGTTCTAATTTCATTGATTCTCTTGCGTACTTTATTTCATCCGGCGTTAATCCTGTTTCTTCATATTCAAGAAGTTCTTCCAATGCAAACCTTATTGGCAGTTGGTTGTAAAGTATGTTCCTTAAAGCATCTTCTATATCTGACATCCTAATTCCTCCATATGATGAAATAACTTATCATATCTTGCCTGAATATCATTGTATTCATCTTTATAATAATCAAGCTCATCTTTCATCTCATCCACTTGATCAGGTGCTAGACCAGTAGCTCTATACGACATAAGTTGTAACAACGCCGCTATTATAACTGCATCTGTCGCTGTGCTTGCAAGCGCTTTACATGATTCTAATGCATTATTAATAAGTTCATCGTTAAGTTTTATATTAGATGGATCTATAACACTTTTAAATATATCAAATCGTCCACAGTTTAAAGCTTCCGCAATCTCATCTATCTTTGTTAATGTCAATCTTCTTGCGTTTTTTTCGTAGAGTGAAATTGCTTGTGCCGATACACCAAGACGTTTTCCTAACTCTCTTTGCGATAATCCTCTTCTAATTCTAATTTCCTTTATGTTTTTTCCTATATCAATCATTTTATTTCTGCTCCTTCTATGTATTGCATACAAATATATTTCACAGAATAACAAACGTATTAAAATTTTATTTCAATTCCTGTTTCTTCCTTGATCGTTTGCTGTAGGTCCTGAACACTTATATAACCTTTTTCGTAACTTTCTTTTAGATCGTTGATTTCATCAATCCAACGTTCTATCCTTGCACTACCAAAGTCAAATTTAGTCCTTAATGCCATGATTCCTAGCAAAAGAAAAGCTGTGTAACTGCTATGTATTAGTTTGTCTGCATCCCTGCGATTCTTAACCCTGCGTTGTTGTGCAGGTACTTGTCTGTTGTTAAAGTATTTACTATTCATGATAACGTTCCTCTTTCATTCTTAGATAACCTGTTGCCTTAGGATGTTTCGGTGCTTTATCTAAAATTTCTTTGATAATATCATCTATTTCTTCTTTAGATTCAATCTTATTAATATCTTCTGGTTGTTCCCAAACTCTTACGGTGTTTACAAGTGCTAAAGATTGGCTGTCATTTTCCTTTATTTCTTTTTTGTTATTCATTTATAACACTCCTTTATAACTTGATAACCCTTTGTCCTCTGTCATACTGATTAAGCATCTTATCCAACATCGCTACCGCTTTTGTTTTTGTTAAACATCGTTCAATAGGATATTGATGATTTAATGTTTCCGCTATCACTTCATAAAATTCACCGCTTCCGCCTGTGTTTCTTACATATATTCTAACAAGCTGTTGTGTATTTATAACTGTTATATTATCAATTTTTATTAACACTTAAGTCCTCACTTTCTCCCCATTCTAATTTATTCCCACACTTACAAGTTTCCTGCCACTGTGCAACTTCTCCTGAACACCGTGGACAACGAAAGTGTATTTCTGGTTTTCCTTTAAGACTGTACCGCCGATACGTGACCGGCGCATGATACAGCAAATTCGTCATGTCCATATATTGTTTTATTGGAACTTCTATATCGTTTATGTGGTTTGCTGTATACATTACCGCACATAGAATAAATCCGATTAAAAGTCCAATAATAAACGCTGCTGCTTCAAACATAAGATCACTCCTTTTCTTCTACATATTTTTTCATCACTTCAATAGGAATAACTTTTGGAATAACTTTTGGAATAACTTTTCTTCCATTCCAAAAAGTTTGATGCCATGGTCCGCCTTTTTTCTGCGCTCTTTCTGCCAATTGCCAACCTTCCAGAAACGTACATGCATTCACAACCTGATGAATTAATATACGAACTTCAATATCATCTATGCAAGACTCAATATCTGGACAATATATAGGAAATCTAGTAAATACATTGAATCTATCGTATACATCTTGAATACACGGTCCGAATCTCAATGCAAGAATATCATCAGAGAAAATCGGTTCGTGATATTTCTTAAGGAAATTAAGTTGGATATAATACAGAATATTTTGCAGCATCAAATTAGTGATTTCGCATTTGTATTTGTTGTTAAATTCCAACACGCAAGAAGCAACTTCCATACCACTATACAGATACATTCTACACATCCTCAGGACTTCTGTTGTTAGCTCTATCTGTGTCAAATCCATCAGGGTATCTTTTCTTTAGCTTGTCAATGTTTATCTGCATGATCTCATCCAGACTCCATCCGAACGATTCACAAGTCATAGCAATATACCACATCACGTCTCCTAGCTCTTTCTGTGCATGTGTAATATCAAATGACTTGTTATGAAAAATCCATTTCTTGACCATGTCTGTTAATTCTCCAACTTCTCCTGACAAACCAAACAGACCATTAATTACACCACCAACATCTATTTCTTCTACGTGTTTGCCAATTCTTGTACCAGAGTTATAATCTTCAATTCTTTCAATTAATCCGCAAAGTCTATCCGTGCATTTACCGTCATTCGTTCTCATTGCTAATTTCTGATATTCATTACCTGTCATTTTTGTTCTCCTATCCTGTTCTTCTCCTACAACTTCAAAATACATTTCAAGCCATTCCTGTACTGTGCTTAAATAAAATGATCCATACCCTACACATTCGTAATCTTTGCCAACTTCTTTATACAAAATTTCAAAATATCTTTGATTATGTATAGTTCTTTCGTTAATTTTTGCATAAAGAACTTTTATTTTACTTACTTTGTAATTCGCTACACTTGATTTATCGTTCATCTTCCACCTCGATTTTCTCATAAATTGTAGCGCAAATCTTTTTCTTACCACCTTCACAGTCAATCACTTCATAATCAACGTCGTATCCATCTTTTGAAAGATGTTCGATGATATTAAAATCACTGCCTGTGTCTGTATGTAAGAAGTTTGTTCCTACTTTTTTTCTGATCATCTTCTTATTTCCTTTCTTTTCTTCTCTAGTTACCATTCTTTTCTACCATTTTTGCAACAACAAATCCTGTTCGTGCTGCGTTTCTTAGGTTGTCTTTGATCAATGCTTTGCTTGGCACTCTGTTTTTACAGTACCAAGACCACCATTTGTCGTGATCTTCTGAAACTTTTTGCTCTCGTTCTTTATAATGTTCCAGATATTCAGCTTCTTCTTTAGCTATCTGTAAACATGCGATCATATAATTAATCTTTTCTACTGTTGTCATGTGTTGATTTACCTCCTAGTCTCTCTGCAATACATAAACGTTTCACCTGTTTCCGTTCGAATTTTAAGATGCATTGGCACCGATTCACTCGGCCAATACATCTTTTTAACAATTTCTAATTTCTTCGGGTGTCCATTTTCACACTTTAATGCTCTTTCTTTATCTTCGTATTTTAGTCCGCACTCTTCACATACATAGAATATTTTCTTTTTCACTAAATGCACCCCCTACTTGATAAAGTACGGCTTTATATCTGTAACTTTTGAAAAAGTCGGTTTCATGCCGTTTTCTTCGATGAACTTAACAACTAGATCATTTATAGCATTTTCGCACTTTTCATAGGCTTCTTTATTATCTATATCTTCTATGTACCAATCTTCGGCAACTTCTCCTACATCATCACATACAGCATTGTGTAAATCTTCCAGTATGCTTGTTAGGCATACCCGTCTTATATCCACTTCTTCTACTCTTCCAATCCAGATAGTTGTACCTGCTTTGCATCCCATGTCTTTAGCTTCTTTGATACATTCTTCTATTGTTTCAAAAGCCTCGCTGTAATTATCGCTGTATTTTTCTGTCGCCCATGAGTAATATTTTTTAGCCATATAAACCTCCTTCCTTTTACTTTCCGTAAATAGTTCCTTCATACATATCAAAATCTACACATAATTCACATTCGAGTGCAGAATATTTATGTCTGCAATTTCTACACTCCTCGTACAAATTTTCTTCCTCCCATTTTTCAGTGTAATAGCTTCTGTTTTTTTTACGTTGATTATAAATAGTTAGTGATCTTAATTTTTCGCAGTTGCCGAAATTTTTCTTTAACATCCCCCAAATTTTCTTGTCGTTCCTTTTCTTAAGTCTTGCTATTATTAGCTTGTCCCTCTTCTTTTTCGCCTGACGTTTGTTCATAATCTCACCATGATATCCTTCCGCCAGAATTTAAGTAGTTTCCAATAAGATCAAGCATATTGTTTAGACAGTCTTGACATACTGTTGTGCTTAACTGAACTATACGGCTTTTATCGTCGTTATTTTCAAAAACGATTTTACGCATATATTTATCTTCTGTAGAATCCTTTCCGCATTTTACACATTTCCATTTATCGACTCTCTTAAATTCTAAAAGTTTAGCTGTTTTCATTTATTTGAATCTCCTTTATTCAACCATAGACTGACTAGCTATTCTTTCAGCTCCTCTTCTTCATAAATAACAACGTCATACTTTCCACTGATAACATTTTCTCTTTTAATCATTACTTTATATCCTTTATCTGTAATATTTTTCACAAATTCTTTTATCGGGATCACTTCTTCCATCCTGTTAGGATAAATAATTCTTGTTACTTCTTTCAAAACTTTTACCTGCTCCATTTTCTTTCCTACCAATTCACCATAAAATACATTTTGTGACTCTTTATCTGTATTTTTTTCTTTAATGTCACTCACATAATCTTCCATTTCTTCGTCAGTCATATCAGAAAAATCCTTTTTACTTTCACATGCATGATGAAGTTTACATGAAACACATATATTTTTGTTACAGTAATCTTCTAACACATCTATCATCTGTTCTCTTGTCATTTTTTATCACCTAACGCCTTTCTATAGCTTTCCTCTACTTCTTCGCTCGTAGTTGTTCCATATTTAATTTTTCTCATTATGCACGGTTCTTGCCCTTTAAAAATGCAAATAGGGCAGATTCTTTTACGACAACAGTTTTCTAATTCTTTTTCCTGCATTTCTCTTTTTAATTTGTTTGTATTTAAATTTAATCTCATTGTTGCAATAACAGAACCTGTTTTTGTATCAGTCACGCTCATCATTGCTTCTTCGCAAGATTGATAAGAAACTTTCGTATCCAATACTCCAACATCTAATTTATTTGCCGTGATCATCTTTTCTATGTTCTCTAAAAAGTCGTGTGCCACCTGCTCCGCTATTGTCATAAGTATTCTCCTATCGCGTTACTAGCCATCCAATCCCCGTAGTGATCCGCTGCAATTTTCTTTAGTTTAGTCAATGCCATAATGAAGGTGTCTATTTCACATGTATCATCAAAAATTATACGAGCCATGTTTTGCGGATTCATTGTTTGTTCCTCTCCGCTTCTTCTAAAACTTAAAACTACGCCACCCATTTTCATATCAAATCTAAGATGATCTACATCTTTGTCTGAACGATGTGAATATATTTTCATTGTTTTTCCTCCTTTACTTCATCATGCTTCTGTATGGCTCAAAGAAATCTTCTTTTCTTAACTCCATTTCACATTTAAGACAAATGAATTTACTTTGTATTTTCATATCTGAATTTATTTGTATATACTCTCTTCCAACGTCTTCATTGAATAACAAGCTATTACAATATTTACATCTTGCTACTGGCATTTTTCTTTTACCACACATCCTTGATATTAAGTTCTGCTGACCATGTGTAACTCATATTATCACCCTTTTAGTTGTTCTAATGATAATGTTATTGGTGTAACTTCAAGCTCTGCAATCGTTGGAATCAAAGAAATAGTTCTTCCATCTCTTATAATCTCGTTTTCTGTTAAATCAACAAGTTGTTTCTTTTCTTTTTCTGATTTAACCACAAGATAATAATGTTCATTTTTTACACCCATACAAACATCTCCGATCTTGAAATGACTTAATGTGTATGTTTTAAGACTTGGTGTTTTTGCATTAATCTTCATTTTCTTTCTCACTTTCAAATTCTTCAATTTCTTTCCATGCTACGACTGGTGCTACAAGGTCTGTATCTATACCTGTAAATTTGGGACCATTGCCAAATTCGTTGTAAATTCCAAATCCAAACTCCTTTTTATACTGTAATATTGCGGGCCTTGCTTCTTTGCCTGCTTGTACTACATGGAAATATGCCTTTCTTCGATGTTCTACGTCTGGCAGATCGTCAGGATTCTTTCTTAAGTCATGCCATCTGTATTTATTCTGCTCCTCAAACAAGTAAGACGCTACGTCCAACACCTGTCTTTTTGTTATACTGTTTATTGTCGCAGCATTTATTACATCATGTATCGCTTCGTACTTTTCATCTTTTGTATATTTTTTAGACTCTATTTGTTGAAATACTGCAAACGCTTTTCCAATGTTCATCTTATTCCACCTCTTTCAGTTGCTCTTCCAAACAATGTTTTAATGCATATATGATTGTATAATCTAAAGGACTAATCTTTTGCGGATCATGTTCTGCCCTATACTCATACTTAAATATCTCTGATTCTAACGCACTGCTTAACTTAATTGGTTCCAACGGATTCTCAATATCATCAAGAAACTGTGCTTTCATCTTTCTCTTATATTCTCTTAGCTCTTTCAGTTCTTCCAGCCAGATTTCAAGCCGTTTATAGTTTTCCGCTTCTTTGAAAAAATCATTAGCTTCTTCGTCGTGCAGAGCCGCTAGTTGAACCGTGCCGTCCTTATATTTCTCTTTTACCTTACTTTTCATATATTTAGTAGCTTCTTCTAAATTCATTACTCATTTTCCTCACTTTCTACCCCAAAGATATACTTGAGTATTCTTTCTTTTCCTGCTGCTTCGATTGCAGCAGCCAAAACATCTCTTGATGTAAACATAACTGTACCCTGTATTTTTGCTGTAGCCCATGTATCGCAAAGAAGTCTTTTCTCATCTTCTTCATATCGAATTAAATACCGACGATTGGTAGATGCTGTACCATTGTGTTCCTCTGCGTATCTCTGCAACTCAACTTCTACTTTCTTTTTTTCTCTGGCAAACCACGCTGACTCTTTTGTGAAAAAGACGTTTCCCAATTCCCATCTTCCATTATCCAAAGAATCATTCGTCCACCTGCTTTGTATAATAGCTCCATCATCATTAATATAAAAATATTCTTCTGATTGTCGTGGTTTCCTTACCTTTACACCCTGTTCCTTATCTGTTTCTTTCCCATTCATCTTCCCAACAAGTCTGTAAAACTCTTTTTCTTCTGCTTCTGTTAGATTTTTAATTCCCATTTTCTCCACTTCCTTTTCCTGTACTCCTAATCTATATCTACGATACTTTCTGCAAAACAGTTATAGTAAGTGTATCTCTTGCCCTTGTAGTCAAACTTGATGAATCCATCGTTTTCTTGAATGTCAATCTTTCCTTTGTAGCTTGCAATCTCCTGTCCGTCTGCTGCATATACTACAATGGTTCTTTCCAATCCGTTGTTCATAAGGTCTACCAATCCACGGCTAAAGGATGCACAACCTGTCATTCCTATCAAAACCAATATGCTTAATGTGATCGCTAATAATTTCTTTTTCATAGTTAGTTCTCCTCATATGCCAAATATCTTTTTAATGCTGCTTCAAGGTCATTATCTTTTATGTACCATCCATCAATTAATATTTTATTAGTTAACTTGCTGTATCTTAAAACCCTTCTGTTTTCAAAATGTTCTAATTTAACTCCAAACAGAATGTCGCCTGGACGCGCAATTTCAACAATCCTCAAAACATTGTTTACTGTAATGTTGTTGAGACACTCTGCGATATTTTTCAAAAGCTTTTCTTTGCTATCAGCTTCTCTCCAAGTCGGCTTAAAATAACATTTGATTGTTTTTTCGTACGCTCTAACATCTGTTAGTTTAAAACGATCATCTAGTTCTTCTATTTTTTCTGAATTTACGACTTGTTTTGTGATCATGTTATAAATTTTCATTTTTGCTCCTTTATAAATATTTTTCAATTGCAACTCTCAAAGAATGATCCCAGTCGTTTATACGCCATCCGTCAATTGTTACTCTTGTGTGTTCTTTGTCATATCTTAAAAGACTTTTCTTACTAAATTCTTTCAACAACACTCCCATAACCAATGTGTCGGCATTGTTTACTATTTCAACAACTTCTACGACTGTATTGGTTGTAACTTTGTTAACGCAATTTGCAATTTCTTCCAGACACTTTTGTTTATCAACTTTTATCCAATGTTCTTTTGGATAGCATCTCATTCTCCATTCATCTTCTAAATACTCTGTATCTTCAAAGTAAGTATCTAATTCTACTAGATTTTCTGATCTTACAAATTCATGTGTATTTCTATTACGAATCTTCATTTGCAGATATTCTCCTTAACAATTTTGTTTTGACAATTCCATATGTTTTGTAATCTCTTGAAAATAAGAAGCATCTATACGACCATATTTGCATATAGACTTAGCAACGATTAATTGTGCGCAAAGTTTATGATATATTTCCTTTCCTCCATATATTTTTTCTTTGCTTTCTAATGCCGATGCAATCATGAATAATTCTTTTTCTGTTAATATAATCGTTGCTTCTCCGTGAACTTCTGATATATTCTGTATCTCCATTTCTTTTCCTCCGACATTTTTATTTGCTATCCAACTGTTCTTTCGCTAACCTGAAAGCCAACATGTACAGATCAAGTATTCCTGTTGGTTTAATCCCAAAATTGGAAGTCTCCAAATAAATATCTGTATTTAATTCCAATAACTTTTCTTGACCTTCGTTTCCAATCCCTGTTTCTTCTGAAAAATCATATAGTACATCTGATAAAAACTCTTCCATTATTTCTTCTTTTGGCTTGAATGGATATTCGTTATCAATTTCAAAATAAAGGTTATTCTCTTCTACATACTGCGCAACATCTTTTCGAGTTTGTTCTTCATCATATAAGTAAATATGTCTGTCATGACAATCTATCTTTCCCTCAAAATATCCAACATTTTCTACAAAATCATCAAATCCATTCCAACACATATTGCGATAATTAGTTGCAACCAACTGACCTAAATCGCCTGAGATGTGTAATCTGCAATAGTCTTCTTCAAAAAGAAATCGGATTCTATACTCTACACTATTTGGATTTTTAAAATCTAATATCTTTATGTTCCCATAATCTGTAAACGTTGCTTTATGATCTCTGAATTTTTGCTTCATTTTCTCTAAATCCACGAAAAATCACATCCTTTCTATTCGTTTTTATATGCCCGGTCCTAATAGCTTTTTAATATTATTTTCCCCAATTGTTTTAATTGCGTTTGCTGCTACGGATCGTGAAGTAAAATAAATTCCATTTATATCTTGTTCAATACAAGAACAGGCTATCAATAATTTACCAATTGTGTAATTATAAACTATCTGGTAATGATTATTTTTACCATCCCACTTCTCTTTTTTATGATCATTATGTTTTTTTGCATACATTCTAAGCTTAGATTCTATATAACGCCTATTAGCTTCTTTGTCTAATTCAGCTTCCGTTTTAAATACCATGCCAAGTGCTAATGCAAAACTTTGTTCATAACTATTTCTCCATAGTTCCTTTTTGATACTTCCGTCTGGCTGCAAAATATAAATATCTTCTCCGAAATCAAATTCTAAATCTTTAGACATTTGTTCATGTTTCTTACGCTCTTTTTTCAGAAGTTTATTGATTTTTTTAACGCCTTTTTTTGTTAATTTATTTGGATTGATACAAATATACATCACTTCTCACCTTTTTCTTATTTATCCTCTATAATTCTTGCTGGTGTGCTGCTCTTTTCAAAGCCTTCACAGCTATAATCATCAATAACTACTTCCCCGTAATCGCAGAGTAAATCTTCTTTCTCGTATTCCTCTAACTTCTTTTTCGCTTCTTCTAAGTTGTCTGCTTCAACAGTTCCTTCAATATGTCCATATCTTAAATGCCCAACGACATAATCTAATTCTTT
>ULYU01022840.1_pt1 | contig 18719 bp, 10 predicted proteins | sample 1962481 | NCBI WGS metagenome assembly ULYU01 (sample SAMEA4835872, study PRJEB28245) | human gut metagenome | biome: gut microbiome; material: fecal sample | place: Denmark | collected 2008 | reverse complement strand
TACGTAACCCCAATGCCTATTTAGGGCGTTCTGAAGTCTCACACCTCACCACTAAACCCATTGCTGCATAAAAGATAAACGAAAAAGCACGCGTTTAGCGCAAAAAGTGTAACTTTGCAGCCTAAAGAATTGACTCAAAAACATTGACCTACAAATATGGCACAACTAAATACGCAGCAAGAGTTTGAGCAAGTAATGCGCGATTGCCGCGACCTATTCCTCAAGAAACTGCACGATTACGGCACAGCGTGGCGCGTTATGCGTCCTGCTACTATGACCGATCAACTCTTCATCAAAGCAGCTCGTATACGATCTCTACAAATGAAGGGGCACTCCGAAGTAGGCGAAGGTATTATACCTGAGTTTGTAGGCATTGTAAACTATAGCATCATTGCCCTTATACAATTAAGTAAGGGGGTGGCTAACGCTGAGGATATTAGCATTGACGAAGCAGCGCAACTTTATGACGCTGAGGCACAAAAGGCACTTCAGCTTATGCTAAAGAAGAACCACGACTACAACGAGGCATGGCGCGACATGCACGTAAGTTCGTATGCCGACCTCATCTTTATGAAAATATTCCGCACCAAACAGATTGAGAACTTGAACGGACAGACCTTGGTGAGTGAGGGCATTGCTGCTAACTACATGGACATGCTGAACTATGCCGTCTTTGCACTCATTAAGCTAACCATCGAAAAGGGAGAAAACGACGTTGAAGCATAAAGCGATAACATATTCAATCCAAACGTTACACACCCTGTGCCGGTTGCTGCTCAGCCTAACCTTTATATTTTCAGGCTTTGTCAAAGTAGCCGACCCTATGGGCATGACCAATAAGCTACATGCTTATACGGCAGCCATTGGTTGGCATCTAAGCAGCAACTCTCTACTATTAGAGTTTGCGGCAGCGAGTTTAGGTACGATAGAGTTCGTATTAGGCGTTTACCTGCTAATCGGAGCTAATCGCCGATTTACAACTCGTGCGGTCACCTTATTTATGTTCGTGTTTACCCTACTTACTATATGGATATACACGAGCAACCCCATAGCAGACTGCGGTTGTTTCGGTGACGCTATCAAGCTAACGAATGGGCAAACGCTCGGCAAGAACATCATTCTCTTGGCAGCAGCGCTCATCGTACAATTCTGTCCTACTCGTCATCGCAGACTCATCACCCAACACAACGCGTGGCTTATATCTATCTACGCATGGGTATACGCCATTACGTTAGCCCTCTACTCCTTCCATTACCTGCCCATAATTGATTTCTCAGCCTACAAGCCTGGGGGCAACATACGAGCAGCCTTAATGGGTGAAGAATGCAAGGACGCTGAAGGGTTAGTCAACTTTTACTTAGCCGATGCCCGAACAGAGGAAGATCGCACACTTGACATTGTAAACGACTCAAGTTATACCTTCTTACTCACAGTGCCTTCAGTTCGCACAGCCGATGACGGCTGCTGCGACCGCATCAACGATCTCTACGACTACTGCGTTGACCACTCGTACGCCTTTTACATGGCTACAGCATCAACGGGCGAGGACCTTCGCGAATGGATTGACCGCACGGGCGCTGCCTACCCTATTCTCTTAGCTGAAGACACGGAGTTAAGCACTATGGTACGCTCTAATCCTGGTTTGCTATTGCTGCACGACGGCAAGGTAGTCAACAAATGGAGCAACAACAACCTACCCGAATTAACAGACCGTCAAGACAACATCGAAGCGTGGAGTACCAATAATAACGCACACCCCCTTACGACACTCGTCCTATGGTTTGTCATTCCATTAGGCTTTATCATTGTGCTCGACGCGCTATGGATAGGACACAAATTTTACAAACATCATATTTACGTTAAACGTTTTAAACTCAAAAGAATCATGAGAAAGAAAATCGTTGCAGGTAACTGGAAGATGAACAAGAACCTGCAGGAAGGCGTGGCTTTGGCCAAGGAATTAAACGAAGTATTAACTGCCGACAAGCCCAACTGCGGTGTTATCATCTGCACTCCGTTTATCCACCTCGCTTCTGTAGCTGGCGTTATCGACTCAAACATCATTGGTTTGGGTGCTGAAAACTGCGCTGACAAAGTGAGCGGTGCTTACACGGGCGAAGTTTCTGCCGAAATGGTAAAGAGCACTGGTGCCAACTACGTTATCCTTGGCCACAGCGAACGCCGTGCTTACTATCACGAGACTCCCGAAATCTTAAAGGAGAAGGTTAACTTGGCTTTGGCTAACAACCTCGACGTTATCTTCTGCATCGGTGAAGTACTCGAAGACCGCGAAGCTGGTAAGCAGAACGAAATCGTTAAGGCTCAACTTGAAGGTTCACTCTTCGACCTCACTGCAGAACAATTCTCACACATCATCTTGGCTTACGAACCCGTTTGGGCTATCGGTACAGGCAAGACTGCTACTGCTGACCAAGCTGAAGAGATGCACGCTTTCATTCGTCAAACTATCGCTGACAAGTTCGGTGCTGAAGCTGCTGAGAACGTTTCTATCCTCTACGGTGGTAGCTGCAAGCCTTCTAACGCTAAGGAAATTTTCTCTAAGGTTAACGTTGACGGTGGCTTGATTGGTGGCGCTGCTTTGAAGGCTGCTGACTTCAAGGGCATTATCGACGCTTGGAAGGCATAAGACTATCTTCTGACTCTTAAAGAGAAATCAGAAATTGTCTTGAATTCCATTACTTTTAGGTTATAAGGCTAAAGATTTGCTTCTGCCTTATAACCTCTTTAACTCTCCATAAATTCTCTCCTTTTTTATGAAGTTTATTTATACGCTCATTGCTCTCACCCTTTTTGCAGTACAAATCCACGCACAGCAAACTTATACAGAGAAACTACGTCAAAACGAAGCTGGAAAAGGTACGGTGATTATTAATCAATCACCAGAAATAGAACAAGTGGTGAATGGAAAAGTACAACAGAAGTCTGAAACGAAAGGGCGCATCACGGCCCTACCCGCTACTGGTGACAAGCCTGTCGCTACAGGTACCTCAACCAATGAAGGCAAAATAAGCCATCACACGACCGCCACTTCACACACTTCAACTTCGCACGCAACAGCGACCAACGCTTCGAAAAAAAGCGAAAAGGCCAGAAACAATACAGCGAACAATGTATCACACGGTGGCAACTCTGCACAATCTCACACCTATATCAATCGTGTTCGTCACAAAGCTCGCGGCTACCGCATTTGCATCTTTACTGGAGGCAACTCGCGTGCTGATAAGCAGAAGGCGATCGAGATGGGCAAAAAATGCCGTGCTAAATTTCCAGAATTGGCTTCTTATCCCAGCTTTGAAGCACCACGTTGGGTCACACACGTTGGCGACTTTAAGACACGCGAAGATGCCCACAAATATGTCAGCAAAATACGCCGCACACGCATCACTTACGAAGTACGCGTCGTTGCAAGCGAAGTGAACATTCCCTATTAAATTGGAATAGTTTATCTACTCCTTTTCTCCAATCGAATTACGCAATGGAAAATGAAACTAAGTTGCAGCAACTGCAATATCATTATCACGAAATACTAAAGCTATTAGGCGAAGACGCTGAACGCGAAGGACTGCTCAAGACGCCCTTACGCGTAGCGAAAGCCATGCAAACGCTTACGCGCGGCTATGAAATGGACGCTAAGGCTGTGTTAAACTCAGCAAAGTTCAATGAGGCTTACGACCAAATGGTCATTGTAAAGGACATCAAGTTCTACTCTCTCTGCGAACACCACATGCTTCCATTCTATGGTAAAGTGCACGTAGCCTACATTCCCAATGGCTATATCACGGGATTGTCAAAGATTGCGCGCGTTGTCGACATCTTTTCACACCGCTTACAAGTACAAGAACGCTTTACCACACAAATCAAAGATTGCATTAACGAAGCGCTCTCTCCTCTCGGTGTAATGGTTGTGGTAGAGGCCAAACACATGTGTATGCAAATGCGTGGTGTTGAAAAGGATGACTCAACAACCGTCACGTCCGACTTCTGCGGTGCCTTTATGCAAGCTAAGACGCGTGAAGAGTTTTTGCAACTAATTCGAAAATAAATTCTCTCGAAGCACAATATTTAAACTCAATATTCGTTTATAATGATAGAGTACATCAGAGGCATCGTTGATGAAGTCACACCTACACAAGCCGTCATTGAGGCTTCAGGCGTAGGTTATGCTCTTAGCATTTCACTTAACACCTACACCGCTATTCAAAATAAGAAAGAGGCACGCCTCTTCGTCTATGAAGTAATTCGCGAAGACGCTTACCTACTCTTTGGATTTGCTACTCGCATCGAGCGTGACTTATTTGCATTACTACTCAGCGTATCGGGCGTTGGTGGACAAACCGCTCGCATGATACTCTCTGCTTTCACCCCCGCTGACTTAGCTAATATCGTTCAAACCGAAGACGCTCGATCATTAAAAAGCGTAAAGGGTATTGGACCCAAAGCAGCGCAGCGCATCATTGTCGAACTGAAGGATAAGATGACAAGCTTTATGGGTGCTACAAGTAATGAAGGCGGAACAAGCAGTAATGCGGTTGCTGCTTCACCTTTAGTTGAAGAGGCCGTACAAGCTTTGGCTGTGTTAGGCTTCTCACCTGTCCCCACACAGAAGGTGGTTATACAGATAGTAAAGGAAGGCCCCAATCTGCCCGTCGAAGGTATTATCAAGAAGGCCTTGAAAATGTTGTAGTTTCAAAGGGAAGGGGAAGGTGTTCCGAAAAATCAGCCTTTAAGATACACTCCATAAAGGATAATAATCAGTTCTAAAAATAGGCGTTTGAAGTACCTATTATATATATAGGTATATAGTGGGCGTTTTATTAGGTTACAAAGCAACCGCATTTGTTCCCAATAGGAAGTTTACTGTGCGACCTCAAAGCATGAAGACTTCGCCCCCCCCTTTTTAGTACTGTCCTAATATCAAAACACCTCAATCATAATATTTAACCATTGAGAAGTACGTTTTACCTACTGCTGCTCGCACTAGCCTCGATTGGCATAGGGGTTGGTCAAGCAGCATTTGTGCATTATAACAGAGCAACCTATAACACTGCCACTTCTGCCTCCGTAGCTCCCCACGCTGCGGAGCTTAATGGCATAAATATAGCCGATGAAGATACGCTCATCAAAGTAAAGAAGACGATACCTACCACTCTCGCTGACACTGCGCGTGGCGTTATTGACTTGCGCGACCCTGAGAACATTAAGACGCAAGGTGAATATGACGAGAACTCAGGCGGTTTCTTTTGGGGAACGAAAATGGGCGATGACTATCTTGACACTCCTTTTTCTATGACATGGAAAGAGTATCAAGACATGATGATGAAGCGCTCTATCGCCAACTATTACCGCACAAAGAATGCTGAGGAGTTTAAGGCCAAGGGCAAGGACAAGTTCGACTTTACCGACATGCACTTTGACCTCGGACCGCTAAATAAGGTGTTTGGGCCTGGTGGCGTACGCGTTAAAACACAAGGTTCGGCCGAACTTAAAGTGGGAGCAAACACTCGCTTCACTGACAACCCAAGCCTCTCTGAACGCAACCGCAAGGTGTTTGGTTTCGACTTTGACGAGAAGATTAACCTTAGCCTAAATGGTAAAGTGGGCGACAAGGTAAACATGGACTTTAACTACAACTCTGAGGCTACCTTCGACTTTGATACACAGAATCTTAAGTTACGCTACGAAGGCAAAGAAGATGAAATTATCAAACTCATCGAGGCTGGTAACGTTAGCATGCCCACTAATTCATCATTAGTGCGCGGTGCAACGTCACTCTTTGGTGTGCGAACCGACATGCAATTTGGCAAGCTAAAACTACAGACCGTGGTGGCTCAGAAGAAGTCGTCGTCGTCAAGTGTAAGTTCTAAAGGCGGTGCTCAGTTACAAAGTTTCGAGTTCTCTGCCGATGCTTATGATGAAAATCGTCACTTCTTCCTCTCACACTACTTTCGCGACCATTATGACGAGAATATGCGCCAACTGCCCAACATCACTTCGGGCATCACAATTAAGCGCATCGAAGTGTGGGTAACCAATAAGACGGGCGCGACTACCGACACTCGTAATGTAGTGGCTTTTACCGACTTAGCGGAACACGACAAGATAGCGAACCCTATGTGGGTAGCAGGTAGCGTAAGCTATCCTGCCAACAATGCGAACTCACTTTATGCCACGTTGAATAGCACGCTAACCGACTCTCGCAACATTTCTACAGCTACGACTACACTCGACGGTGCGGGCTTTGTGGGAGGCGTAGACTACGAGAAGTTGGAGTCAGCCCGCAAGTTGTCAAATTCTGAATATTCGGTCAACTCTGCCTTAGGCTATGTGTCGCTGAAACAATCTTTACAGACCGACCAAGTTTTGGCCGTAGCCTACGAGTATACTTACAAGGGACAAACTTATCAAGTGGGCGAACTCTCGTCTGACCGTAAAGACACGAAAGAAGTGCTCTACGTTAAGACGCTCAAAAATACCGCCTGCACTCCTCAAATGGGCAACTGGGACTTGATGATGAAAAACGTTTACTCATTAGGTGCGACCTCAGTGCAGAAGGATAAGTTTAAACTTGACATAAAACTCCTTTCTGATACTACGGGTGTTTACCTCAGCTACATTCCAGAGCCTGGCCTTAAGAATAAGAAAATACTCTCACTCGTTGGCTTAGACCGTTTAGACAATAATAATAAGATTGGTGCGAACGGCACCTTCGACTTTGTAGAAGGTTACACCATTGATGCCTCAAGCGGCCGTGTATTCTTTCCCCTTGTTGAACCCTTCGGTTCTTCTTTGGCTAAAGCGATTGGCAACGATGAGGTGGCACGCAGATACGTATTCCAAGAACTATATGACTCGACGCGCACTATTGCGAAACAAATAGCTGAGAAGAATAAGTTCATGATTAGTGGTCAATACAAGGCCACACGTAATGACGAAATACAGTTAGGTGCCATGAACGTGCCACGCGGATCGGTAGTAGTTACCGCTGGCGGACAAACGCTTACTGAAGGTTCGGACTATACGGTTGACTATAACTCAGGCATTGTCCATATTCTTAATAAGAGCATTCTCGATGCCGGCACCAACATCAACGTAAGTCTTGAAAGCAACACGGACTATGGCATGCAACGCAAGACAATGTTCGGTATGAACTTTGCCTACGACTTCAGCAAGGACTTCCAAATGGGCGGAACTTTTATGCACCTTGGCGAGAAACCTCTCACCACAAAGGTGGCAATGGGTTCTGAACCTCTTAACAACACGCTTTGGGGCTTGAACCTTTCGTGGAAGAAACAGAGCCAACGCGTTACAGATTGGCTGAACAAGTTGCCCTTTATTCACTGCACTACGCCTTCGAGCATTAACTTTACCGCTGAGTTTGCGCAACTCATTGCGGGTAAGAGTCAAGGAGCACAAGGAAATGCTTCCTACATTGACGACTTTGAGAACTCGAAGAGCGAGATAGACATTTCTAACCCTAAGGAATGGAATTTGTCAAGCGTTCCCTCTATGTTTGAGGAGTCGAAGTTGACCAATGATGTGCGTTATGGCTATAATCGTGCTCTTTTAGCGTGGTATTATATTGACCCTCTCTTCACACGTCGTTCGTCAAGTCTCACACCCAGCCACATCAAGAACGACTTGGCTCAGCTCTCCGACCCTGATGTACGTGAGGTGTACAAAAGCGAACTCTTCCCCAACAAGAGCGTCAACATGCAAGAGTCTAATACGCTAAGCGTACTTAACCTTGCTTTCTACCCCAATGAGCGTGGTCCGTACAACCTCGATACCTCACTCGATTCTAATGGTCACTTACTCAATCCGCGCCAACGCTGGGGCGGCATGATGCGTAAGTTAGAAACATCGGACTTTGAGGCGGCCAACATCGAATACATCGAGTTTTGGATGCTCGACCCCTTTATTAAGGCACGCGATGCGGGTACAACCTTTAATGGCGACCTCTACTTTAACTTGGGCGAAATTAGTGAAGACGTGCTGAAGGACGGTAAGAAGTTTTACGAAAGTGGACTCCCCACTAACGACGACCCTTCGCAATACACGGAGACCATTTGGGGACGCGTTCCCACCCAAAATACCGTGACTTATGCCTTTAATACTTCAAGTGGCTCACGCGCTAAGCAAGATGTGGGTTTTAATGGTTTAAGTTCGGAACAAGAAAAGAGCTATCCGGCTTACGCGGAGTTTTTAAATAGCATTCAGTCTAAAGTACGTCCTGAAGTGTATGACAGCATACTCATCAGTCCGTCAGCGGATAAGTTCCACTATTATCGCGGCTCGGACTACGATAGCGAACGCCGTTCTATCTTAGACCGTTATAAGTACATTAACAATCCGAACGGCAACTCGGTCGATGCGGAAAACTCTCCTGAGCGTTATAGTACGGCCTACAAGACTACGCCCGATGTTGAAGACATCAACCAAGACTTCACGCTCAATGAGTACGAAAAGTACTACCAATACCACGTGCGCATTGACGAGAGCAACATGCAAGTAGGACAAAACTACATTGTCGACAAGCGTGTAGCAAGTCAAAAGACACGCGACGGAAAGACGCGCGAATACACGTGGTACCAATTCCGCATTCCTGTCGATCAGTACGAGAAGCGCGTAGGTGGTATTTCTGATTTCTCTTCAATTCGCTTTATGCGTATGTTTATGACAGGGTTTGAAAAACCTGTTGTACTGCGTTTTGCTACGCTCAACTTAGTGCATGGTGAATGGCGTTCATACGAGCAAGCACTTTACCAAGGCAAGACTCCCGATGTGAGCGGCACATTAGAGGTAAGTGCTGTTAACTTTGAAGAGAACAATGCCAAAGAACCCGTCAACTACATTATGCCTCCTGGCATTAGTCGTGTAGTTGACCCTGGACAAACACAAATATTGCAGAATAACGAGCAGGCACTTTCTCTCACCATTAAGCAGTTAGCCAGCGGTGATGCACGTGCCGTGTACAAGAACACGTCACTCGACCTTCGCCGCTATAAGCATTTGCAAATGTTTGCTCATGCCAACTCTCTTATTGGCGAACAGGCCGTTGAAGACGGACAGACTTCATTGTTTATTCGTTTAGGTTCGGACTACAAGAACAATTTCTACGAATACGAAATTCCTCTGAAGATTACGCCTGCTCAAAAATATGCCGACAACACCAGCAATGCACGTATTGTTTGGCCTAACGACAATATGCTTGACATTGACTTGTCGCTGCTTACTGACACTAAGAACAAGCGCAACAAGCAAAAGGCATTAGGACTAACTTCGTATGCGCAACTCTACTCCGAATACGACCCCTCACGTCCAGCTAATAAGGTAAGCGTAATGGGTAATCCCTCATTGGGCGAGGTTCGTACTATCATGATTGGTGTGCGCAACAACTCACGCACCGTTCAAAACGTTGAAGTGTGGGCCAATGAATTGCGCTTGCAACAGTTTACGAATAAAGGTGGTTGGGCTGCACAGTCACAACTGAACATTCAACTATCAGATCTGGCTACGGTCAACCTTACGGGACATATCGAAACCGAAGGCTTTGGTGGATTGGAAGAGACTGTAAGTCAGCGTCGCGATGACAACCTTTACGAGTATAGCGTGACCACGAGCATTAATGCTGGTAAGTTCTTGCCTGAAAAGGCTAAATTGAACGCACCTATTTATTACTCTTACGCAAAGCAACGCACTTCGCCCCGCTACAATCCACTCGACACGGACATGGAGTTGAAGGATGCCTTAGATGCTTTGCCCGACAAAGCACAAAAGGACTCTCTCAGGAACATTGCTGAGAATGTTGTGATTAATCGCAACTTCAGCATCTCGGGAGCAAGATTTAACATTTCGACCAAGTCGCACCCTATGCCCTACGACCCCGCTAACTTTACGTTTGGCTATGCTTACTCTTCACGTAACACTACGGGCGAGACGACAGCTTGGGAGAAGAACCAAAATTGGAAGTATAACTTCAACTATAATTGGTCGCCTAACCTAAAGGCATTCGAACCTTTTAAGAAGTCGAAGAAGAAGTCTAAATGGTTTAAAATCATGAAAGACCAAAGCATCAACTTCTTACCGCAAAATATTGGTTTCAACTCTGACATTACGCGTTCTTACTACGAGCTACAGGAGCGCGACATGGAAAATCTTGATAACCAATCTCTACCTTTGAGTTGGTCGAGCGACTTCTTGTGGAACCGTTCTTTCCAATTGCGTTGGGACTTGACCAAAAACATTCACGCCAACTTCTCGTCTGGCACGAATGCTGAAATCGAACAACCCTATACGGCTGTTAATAAAGACCTTTACCCCGACCGTTATACGGCATGGAAGGACTCCGTCTGGCAAAGTATTAAACACTTAGGTCGCCCTTTGACCTATCAGCAAAACTTTGACTTCTCTTGGAAGTTGCCACTCAACAAGATTCCTCTCTTTGATTGGATTACAACAGATGTTTCCTACAACGCTACGTACAACTGGGCAAGAGGATCTGAGTTGCAAGACGGCTCTACACTCGGCAATACAATCAGTAACTCTCGCAACATCACGGGTAACGGCCGTCTTAATCTCGAAACTCTCTATAATCACTCCGACTTCCTTAAGAAAGTGAACAAGAAATATTCACAAACTCCTAAGACAAAGACGAAGCAAAACGAGAAGAAGAACTTCCAAAAGGAACTCACGCTGAAGGCAGACACGACACAGACGTTGCTTCACAACCAACGGTCTAAGAATCTACGTGTTACTGCTTTACGCACTGACGGCAGTCGTTACCCTCTGCGTTATAAGGTCGTGGATAATAACAAGATTGAAATCTTGTCAAAAGACACTGCCCGCATAAAGATTACTGTAACGCCTAAAAAGCGTAAGGAAGATCAAGGGTGGTATAAAACGCTACAATTGGGTACGCGCTTCTTAATGATGGTGCGCAACATCAGCGTCAACTATACGAACCGCTTCAACATGAACGTACCGGGATTCTTGCCAAACGTGGGCAATGTGTTTGGACAAGGAAAGTTGGGTGGTCTGCTTTCGCCTGGACTTGACTTTGCTTTTGGTGCTACCGATGAGGGTTACATCAACAAAGCGGCTCAACGCGGTTGGCTCTTAATGGCCGACAGTGTTTCTACGCCTGCCACTTCTGCTCTAACGGAGTCATTACAACTGAGAGCTACACTTGAACCATTCCGTGACGTTAAGATTGACCTCAATGCCTCACGCAACGTCAATCGCAACCGTAGCATTCAGTTCATGTTTGATGGTATGCCTACCACACAAACGGGTTCGTTTACTATGACTACCATATCTATTGGTTCGGCTTTTGAAAAGGCTGGATCACCTGACAAGGGGTACAAGAGTAAAACATTCAATAAGTTTGTAAGTTCGCTTGAAAGCTATCGCCAACAAATTGAGCAAAAATATGTAGGAGCACCCTACCCCGCCAACTCTACGTTGGCAGGTTCAACATTCGATCCCGCAAACGGTACGGTTAGCGCTTACTCACCCGAAGTTATGATACCAGCCTTCTTGAATGCATATACCATGGGCAACACGGGACTGGACATCTTCCCCGCCATGCTCAAACTTTTGCCTAACTGGAGCATCAGCTATGGTGGCTTAGCTAAATTGCCCAAAATGAAGAAAACGTTCAAGAGCTTTAATCTTAATCACGCCTACAAGAGCGTTTACTCTGTGGGGTCGTACAATACGTATTCAAGCTACATGGAGTACATGAACGGATTTGGCTTTATCAACGACGTTGCATCGGGCAATCCCGTGCCTAGCTGTATGTACGACGTTACAACGGTGAGCATTAACGAAAGTTTCTCACCTCTTATTGGTGTTGACATGACTTTCCAAAACAACTTGACCGCGAAGGTTGAAATGCGTAAGACACGTGTTTTGGCCCTGAGCATGACTTCACAACAGCTGACCGAGACACGCTCTAACGATTTTGTAATTGGCCTTGGCTACAAAATTGCCGACCTCAATCTCTTTGCTCCGAAGAAAACGGTTAAGAGTAAGAAGTCTGGAGCTGGCAACAAAGCCACAACCACCAATAGCCGCGGCTTTGCTAACGACTTGAACCTCCGCTTTGACCTCACACTGCGTAATCAGAGTGCTCTTAACCGCGACATTCTTACGCAGTTGACGCAAGCTACAAGTGGTAACAAGGCTGTACAAGTATCGTTCTCGGCTGACTACGCGCTGAGCAAATACCTTACGCTGACGGCTTACTACGACCGTCAGATGAACAAACCGCTTCTTACGTCAAATTCATACCCTGTTACTACACAGGATTTTGGCGTTAGCCTCAAGTTTATTCTGAACCGATAACTACATAGTTGAGAAATTGAAAGTACTTTATATTAATTAGGAAGTACAATTCAGTTTCTCAACTTTTAAACGTTTTAAGGCAAGCATTGCCTTACAGTTTCCCCACACTCCATAACTACCAACTTTTACAAAATGAAGATTTTCCGATTTTTCCCACACAATAAAACGAACGACAATACGTTATATAATGATGTAGACGTAACGACTATTCCTGACACCGCATTGCTAATTCAGAAGCGTCCGTTCTTCATACCTGACTTTACAAAGCAATGTATGGCTCAACTTGTGTGTTGCATTCGCATCAACCGATTAGGACGTAGCATTAGCCAGCGCTTTGCACACCGCTATTATAATATGAATGACATTACATTAGGCATTCATTTCATTGCACACGATTTACTTAAACAACTACAACATGAAAACCGCCCTTGGGAACTCGCCATTGGTTTTGACAACGCTGTTGTTGTTGCTGAGAGGAAGTGCGACACGTTGACAGAACAAATGCACGCTGACCTGCAACTTAACGACGTGACCTATTCCTGTCAATTTGAAACAAGACCTTTATTAGAAGTGATTGACAGACAAATAGAACGTATCAGCGAGTTTTACACCATGCGCCAAGGTGACATTTTACTCATGCCATTAAATATGGAAGCGCTACTAGTCAATATCGATGACAACATAAAGCTATCACTTAACGACACACACTTAGTATCGTTCAATATCAAATAAGCTGACTTTTCCCGCTAAAAGTGACAACTTACTATAAGAATATGCGCAAAAGTTTTCATGTTGTCCATACTTTCAAGTATATTTGTACGTTTTTACGTATATAGCGTTTACACAAAATCTAACATTCGAACTACTTTAGCAACGATTCATACATGAGAGCTACCACCTTACTATTGTCTGCGTTAATGACGGCAAGCCTTCAAGCACAAACGTTTTGCAAAACAGAACAGTTCAACTTGGGGCAACTGCTGCCAACAGACTCTGTCAGTTTCAAAATAGAATATCCAGAATACGAAAGATTGTCAAGAAAAACCATTGACGAGCTACGCAAACAGGGATTTGAAGCTGAAGATCAAGTTCAGTTTTACATCAATCGTGGTATCAGTCGTGGCGAAACGATTGTTGACGTTGCCTACACTCCTATTGTGAAACGCCGAGGCGAATGGTTCGCTATCAAACAATACGATTTAAAGCCTATTGTACACAACAAGGGAATAAAAGCTACTTACCTACGGGCTGCTATCAAAGGGACTTTAGCGACTGATAAAGTACAACGATATGCTGATAACTCTGTCTTAGCGGAGGGGAAGTGGGTCAAAATAAAAGTCGATAAAGAAGGTATTTATCAGTTAACGAATGATCAACTAAAGAAGGCAGGGTTTACTGATCCCTCTAAAGTTCGTCTCTATGGTTACGGTGGTAGATTAATTACTGAGAACTTTGCTTTTACAGGGAAGAATGGCTTAATTGACGACTTAAACGAGGTGCCACTTTACCGCCGCGATGGGTCAGTCTTGTTCTATGCTGAAGGCGTGCTAACGTGGAATAGCAACACAAAGTTTACGCGCAACACCTTCTCTAACTATAGCTACTACTTCTTGACCGAAGCTCAAGCAGACGAAACACCTGCCTCATTAGAGACGTTAGCTGCTCCCGTAAGTGAAACCACAGAAGAAGTAACTACTGTTATCGACCATGCGCTCAACGACAACGAAGCCTTTGTTTGGTATGCCGGTGGACGTCGCTTCTACGATAATAATGAGCTACAGAATGGCCACACCTTTAAACTATCACTTCCAGGCAACACGGGGGCTGAATGTCAAATTGCCTACGACGTTACAGCCGCATCTAAAAGTACGTCTACTTTCACCATTGCCAATACGACTGATGGTAAACAAATGGCAAGCGGTTACTTCTCTAAATTAGGAGAAGGAGAAGAAGCACGCGGCTATAACGGTAGTTTTAAACTCGAAACGAATGAAGAGGCGCGATTTGCAATTTTCACACAGGCTAAAGGACGTCTTAACTACCTATACGCCACCTACCAACGCTACTTAACGCCTCAATGCAACAAGGCCTTTACGACTGAGAAGCATGGCAACATTTTACTATGCGTTGAAGGAGCAGATAATAATACGCGCGTGTGGAAGTTGGGCGATGCTCAATCACAAGTGGCCGAACTACCAGGCACACTTTCAGGAAGTACGTATAAAGCACATGTGTTCGACGTTTCTGATCGATATGTAGTCGTTAACGTTGCCGCGAACTACGATTCTCCCACAATTGTCGGTAACGTAGAAAATCAGAATTTACACGCTGACAAGGACATCGACTACGTTATTATAGTACCAGCATCTAACAAACTTACGACGCAAGCAGAACGTTTAGCACAAGCACATCGCGATACGAACGGACTGCGAGTTAAAGTTGTGCGTGCTGACCAATTATATAATGAATTCTCGTCAGGCACCCCTGATGCCTCTGCCTATCGCCGCTACCTCAAAATGCTCTACGATAAAGCGAAGTCAATGGACAATGCTCCTCGCTATCTACTACTCTTCGGTGAATGTAACTACGACAACCGCATGATAAGCGACGAAATGAAGAATAGCTCGCCCGACGACTATCTATTGGCCTACGAACGTAGCGAAGAGGAAAAGAAAACAGGTGAATATAAACTTGGTACGCTCTACGACTATGTTACAGAAGATTACTATGGCATGTTAGACGACAACGAGGGCAGCAATATCGTAACTGAAAAACTTGACCTCGGAATAGGTCGTTTCTTATGCAGCGATGAAGAGAGTGCTAAATGGCTCGTCGACCAAGCCATTCGGTACGACCGCAACGAAAACACTGGGGCATGGAAAAACAATATGTGGGCCATAGCCGATGCTGGTAATAACAACTTACACATGCAAGACGCTCAAGGCGTTACCAAGCAACTACAGCAATCTGCTAACGAAGGGCTCATGTTGCGCCGCATCTTCTTAGATGCTTACTCTACCGCAGCAGAGGCCAAAGGTACCACCATACCGCAAGCCACTAATAAGTTGAAGGCTTCAATGAAGCAAGGGGCACTTATCTTCAACTACAACGGACATGGTAACCCTGATCGCTTATCACATTACTTCTTAATTGACAAAAGCGATATGCAGACAAACGTTTGTTCTGCTATGCCCTTGTGGATATTTGCTTCATGCGAAATTACTCCTTACGACAACACCTATTCCGACCTTGGCCGCAACGCTCTATTCAATCGCAATGGTGGAGCCATGGGGGTAATATGTGCTTCACGCTCTGTTTATGCTAACTACAACAGCGCTATCAATAAAGGATTGATAAAGTATCTTTTCAAAAAGGACGATACGGGCAAACGCTACAGCATAGGTGATGCTATGCGTTATGCAAAGGTAGAGTTACTTACTTCTACTTCGAACGGCAATACCATTGGGTCTGACCCCACCATGAACAAGTTGAAATACACTTTTCTCGGCGACCCTGCACTCACTTTGACATATGCCGAGACGGGTATAGCCATTGATAGCATTGACCACGTTCCATTAGGTGCTAACTCATTTAGCAACATGGCCGTTGGCCGTCCTATCCAATTCTCTGGATACGTCTACAACAATGCAAGCAATCCTTCTCCCGACACAAGCTTTAATGGAACTCTTTATGCGACTATCTTCGCACCTTTACAATCCATCACATGCAAAGGTACGGGCAACACTACTGCCAAAAACTTCCAATATACCGACTATACACAAAACATGTTTGAAGGAAAGGTGGAAGTAAAAGATGGCAAATTTACAATAGACGTTATCATACCACGTGGCGCTGAACTTTCGACCAACGCCTCAAAACTATCGCTTTATGCTGTTAACAATGATAACACCAAGGAGTTTAACGGAACGTTTGACCGCTTCTGCTTTGGGCGTAGTGCCAATACAGAAGAGGCTGATACCATAGGCCCTAACGTCTACATGTACCTCAATGCACCCGACTTTCCCAACGGTGGCTTTGTAGGGGCAGACGCCACGCTTTATGCCACCATTGCTGACTCGTCAGGAATATCAATGATGTCGGGCAACTTAGGCCATGATATGGAACTTTGGTTCGACGGCAATAGAAATGAAGTATATAAAGTAAGTGACTACTTCACCCTATCAGCTGGCAAGTATAACGAAGGGCTGCTCACCTACCCCTTACCCACACTCTCATTAGGAGCACACACTGCTACACTACGAATTTGGGACGTATTCGATAACAATACAACAGCAACTCTGTCATTCAACGTTACAGATAAGGAGCAACCCAAATTCGACGTATCAGCCACGACGTTAACGCCTACTGTATCGACACGCTTTATCACGACCTTCACCGAGCGAGCTAATTCTGAATCGACTACTCCTGTGATAACAGAAGTATTCAACGTATCAGGCCTACGCGTATGGCATAATAAGGCAGACATCGCAGCTGGCGTAAGATATGCCTCATTTAATTGGAACTTGACTGATTACGCAGGCAACAAAGTTCCCGCAGGCGTTTATCTTTACCGAAGCAAGGTCGGTGATAAAGAGACTTCAACTAAAAAGATTATTATACGATAAGGATATAAACGAACGATGACACGAAATAACTCCACACTGCTAACAAGCAGTGCCCTCCTACTTTTAGGCCTCGTAACAGTGCAATCAGTAAAGGCTGAAGATGAAGTACGCGACCAATTCAATCCAGTTCGCACAGGTGTTACCTCACTCAGCGTAGCCCCCGATGCGCGTGCTGGAGGTATGGGCGACGTGGGTGCTGCAACCGACCCCGATGTACACTCACAATATTGGAATCCAGCCAAATTTCCCTTCACCATATCACGTGCAGGCATAGCCATCAACTACACCCCATGGTTGCGTAAACTCACAACAGGTATCGCATTGCTCAACGCTGCAGGCTATGTCCGCTTAGGAGACTACCAAGCTCTTAGTGCTTCACTTCGCTACTTCACATTAGGTGAAGTAGAAGGAGGCGCAAACATTACCGTGCGTCCCTACGAAATGAGTTTCGATGCAGCCTACTCACGTATGTTGAGCGAGAAGTTCTCGGCAGCCGTAGGTCTACGCTACATCTACTCTGATATATCTGGCCACTACGACGACAATTCTACCGCAGGATCTGCCTTTGCTGCAGACATTGCGCTTTATTACAACACCTATTTAATGATGGGACAACGCGAGTGTCAGTTAGCATGGGGCTTAAATATCAACAACATTGGTAGCAAAATCTCATACGGCGACGACCGCTCTTACTTCATTCCCACCAACCTACGCTTAGGTCTGAGCTACATGATTCCCCTTAACGAATACAATCGCATAAGCATCTCGGCCGATGCCAACAAACTCCTCGTACCCTCCATGCCCTTGCAAGGATCTGACGAGACTGACGAAGACTACCAAGAACGATTGGACCGCGAATATTACAACAAGTCGTCAATCAGCGGCATCTTTACATCGTTCGGTGACTCCGAGCGCGGCTTTAAAGGTGAAATGGAAGAGATTCAGTGGAGCATCGGTGCAGAATATACTTACAACGACAAATTCTCTTTGCGCGCTGGTTATCATCATGAAAGCAATATGCAAGGCAACCGAAAGTATGCCACTGTAGGTGCAGGATTTCGCATGAACGTTATGGCCATTGACGCAGGCTATGTCATCGCTACCTCTGCCTCTAACCCTCTCGACCAAACACTCCGCGTTTCGCTCACATTCGACATGGACGGCATTCGCGACCTTTTCGGGAAACGACGCTAATTCCACCCTATCCTAACACTTTCCAAAAAGTTCAATCACCTATGAAAATCAGAGTTGGAATGGGGTACGACGTACATCAGTTAGTACCCAATCGCCCCTTATACCTTGGCGGAATAAGAATTGAACACACATTAGGCCTGTTAGGCCACAGTGATGCCGACGTACTCATTCACGCTATATGCGATGCCATGTTAGGAGCTGCCAATATGCGCGATATTGGTTACCACTTCCCCGACACTGCAGCCGACCTCGAAGGCATAGATAGTAAAATATTACTCAAAGAGACTACCCAACTTTTAGCCGACAAAGGATGGCGAGTGGGCAATATAGATGCCACTGTCTGTGCAGAGAAGCCCAAACTTAACCCCCACATACCGGCTATGAAAGCCATCTTAGCCCCTTTAATGAATATCACAGAGGAGGACGTAAGCATCAAAGCCACTACTACTGAGAAGCTAGGCTTCACAGGTCGACAAGAAGGTATCTCTGCATACGCCGTTGTGTTAATCGAAAAAGAAAATTAGGACGAAAGAT
>ULYU01019444.1_pt1 | contig 19620 bp, 16 predicted proteins | sample 1962481 | NCBI WGS metagenome assembly ULYU01 (sample SAMEA4835872, study PRJEB28245) | human gut metagenome | biome: gut microbiome; material: fecal sample | place: Denmark | collected 2008 | reverse complement strand
GATATCTGCTAAAACCAGCTTTTTTCTTAAAACAAAAATGACCATGATCTATCTTCTATTTTTAGTCACTCTTTTGCTTATCAGTTGTAATCCGGATCAAGCCAAGGATAATGGCAAGGACGAAACAATCGAGTATTTTATTCCACTCTCACATCGGGTAGAAAAAGACGTGGATGAAATGTTTGAGGAATATCGGTATGTCCCCTTGGAAACAAGGGATGACGCATTGATAGATGTGCTTTACAATGTTAAAAACATCGCTATCTTTCAAGAGGATATTTACATAGGCTCCGGAGAGCAATTAATCGTTTGGGATAAATATGGAAAATTCAAACGAGTCTTATCCAAAAAGGGAAATGATCCGCAATCATACCTCCACTTTAACCATTTCATGATATGGCCCAATGGAGATCTATCGATCGCTTCTCCCATTGAAATCGTAACCTATTCAAATTCACACCAATTCATCAACAAAAAGCGTTGCGAGAATGTCGGCTATATAGAGGCGATCACTCTTTTGAACGATAGTCTATACATCATAAAATGTATGCCTACCCCCGAACAGCTACGATACCGTATCATCAACCATCATACGGGAGCCATTATAAACTCGTATGATTCCATCATCAACTGCAATCGATATATCAGTTCATTCACAAACTCATTTGAACGGTATGAAGGACATATTATCTCTCATGGTTATCAAAGCAACGACATCCTTGAATGCACTTTGGATAGTTCAAAAATACGATACAAAATAAACGTAGATAACAGGATACCGCCCGCCGGCTTTTACACGCAAGAGGGAAAAGAAGGCATGCAACTCATACAGGAAGAAGCGGAGAAAGGATACATCGGCCATATCCCGGACTACGTGGAGTCCAAGGAAACGATATTGCTCTCCTTTAAGGGGAAAAGAGAAGACCTAAACGGAATAGCCTTAATCGACAAAAAAGACGGAAACGCAAGAGTTTTAGAGAACATCAAGTTCAATGACAACTTCCGGTGGTTGCCCAAACAGTTCTTCTCGTTAGATGAGGGCTGGTGCGCCATGCTGATGTATCCGGAAGACGTTTTGAAGAAGGAAGAGTTCGCAAGGCGTTTCCCCGGACTGGACGAGGAGAGTAACCCGGTGTTGTTCATTGGTAAACTAAGGTAATCATTAAAGACCTAAAGCAATGGAACATGACAATCTATTCATCCAAATTTTAGAAATCTTATCGATAAAGCACACGGAAGATTTTACCATAAGATACTACGAGAGGCATCCACACAAAAACAATCTGTTTGGACTGTCCGAGATGCTACGTTATTATAATATAGAGAATGTAGCGGCCGAAATTCAAAAAACACAAGAAAACTTATCCTCATTGGATGTACCCTTTGTGGCTTACGTAGATCATGAGTTTGTATTGGTGCGACATGTTTCTACCGAGGCAATCATCTATTCATGGCGAGGTAAAAACATCACATTATCTATCCCGGTATTCTTGGAACGATGGTCAGGAATCGTCCTTCTTTTCGAATCCACCGATGAATCTATTGAACCGGATTATAAAGAGCATAGAAAGGAATACTTACGACAGCGGATAGTAATCGCATGTTTCGTTTCATTACTTCTATCATTAATAGGGTGTGCCCTTATCACCAACAGAGGAATGGAGATAGGAATCTGGGGGTTATGGGGTGTTAATGTGATCGGAGCATCTTTCTGCGGTATCCTGCTTTCTCGAGAGATCTTAGGCTCGGATAAATATGTCAACAAAATTTGTTCCCTGTTTTTGAAATCCAGTGATTGCAACGGGACATTGGATTCCCAAGCATCTCATTTCTTGGGGATCAGTTGGAGTGTCTTCGGCTTAGGATATTTTCTTTCCGCAATATTGTTTATCGCCTTGTTGCCCCAATATGTTATATATGCAGAGACTCTGAATATAATCGCATTACCTTATACAGCGTGGAGCGTATGGTACCAAAAATTTAGGGTAAAACAATGGTGCGCTTTATGTTTATCTGTACAAGCTACCGTATGGATCACCTTTCTTATCTCTCTATTCGCGATAGGCATGGATTTCAATCAATGGGATTTATTTGATTTCACTACCATTGGATGCGTGTATGGGCTCGTCATTCTATCGCTCCATTTTACTGTTACATTATACGTAAAAGAAAAGCAAATCCAACGAAGCAACAATAAACTTAGCAGCATAAAACTGAATGCCTCTGTATTTAAGAGCTTATTAAACGAACAGCCTCAATATGACATTGACAAAAATACAGGAATATTATTGGGCAATAGGGATGCCAAAGAGTGGATTACCATTATCTCTAATCCACATTGTGCTCCTTGCGCAAAATTACATCTCCAAATAGAAAAGTTACTCAAAGAATATAAAGAAGAGATTTGCATACAAATCATCTTGACCTCTTTTAGCAAGGAATTAGAACCTAGCGCCATGCTACTGACCTCCATGTATCTACTAAATAATGAATCGGATTATTTACGATTCCTATCTGACTGGTATGCAAAAGGGCGTCATAAAAAAGAGGATTGCTATAAAAGATACAGATTAAATCCTAATGACAAAGATATGTTAGCCAATTTTCAAGCACAAAACGAATGGGTTAGGCGCAATACAATAAGTTCCACTCCAACAGTTTTGACAAATGGTTATTTATTGCCGGAAGAATATGAGTTAAAGGATATGTCGTATTTAATAAATTAAGTACTATGAATAAATTAGCATCACAAATAGATTCGCTAAATAAGCATTTGATAGGCTCATTACATACAAGCTACCCTTTCGGGTTGGCTCATGGCAAAATGGGATTACTCATCTATTTATACCATTTGTATGATTATACGCAAGAAGCTATTTATAAAGAGAAGGCTGAGCGATTGCTGGACGATCTCTTGGAAAACGATCTCTCTAAAAACGCAGAACTCACCGTGGAGGAAGGTTTATGCGGAGTTGCGTTAGGATTGGATTATATTGTAAAAAAGCAATTTGTAGACGGTGATATTAATGATTTGCTAAGTGGTATCGATGATTTGCTATTCAAGAAGCTGGTTTTCGGAAATATGGAATCTAGGTATTCCCTGTCTCAACTCATCCATTATATTACATTTATAAAAGGCTGGAAATCCAGACAAACGATAATGAGCGTTTCCCTTTCGAGGGCTTAGCAATCAAGTTAGTTAATCAATTGGCCGATTTGATAGACGCCTCCTTTTTCGAGGAATCCTATACGTTTTCCATTTACCAATATCACGTACCGATATTGATGAAAACCCTGTCCTATCTTATACAATATGATTTTTACAAGGATCGGATACAAAAGGTTTTGGAACAACTATCTCTGTATATGTTCTCCCATTTGCCTCATCTGCATTTGAACCGACTATATCTGTTATGGGGCATACTACCTTTACGGAATTGTTCGCCGGATTGGCAAAGATATGTGAACGAACTAAGAAAATCAATCAATCTAGACATAATATATAATAGAGAGATCAAAGGCAAGGATATCTATATCAGTAATGGATACGCTTCTCTATATTTCTTGTTGGAGGGATTAAAAAGGGACTTCCCCGAATACACCATCCCTTTCAATCCGCACCTAATTTACGATCGGATCATCTCGTCTGACGCTTGGGATGCCCTAATGGAGAACGAATACTACTATAATATACACAGAGGATTGCTGAATGGTTTCCCCGGTACGGTGTTGGCATTGTTAAACATTAAGCAAAGATATTTATGCGAATAGACTTGACAGATACAACATTTATTATTCCTGTACGGATCGATTCCATGATCCGTTTGGAGAACCTGTTGATGTCCGTGGACTCAATAGTACGTTATTTCCGGACACGCATCTTAATTATGGAGGCCTCATCATACCAAAATGAGATTATCCCCTCGTTAATAAAAGATGATACGGTGAAGTACACTTTCCTCGTGGATAAAGATCCTGTATTCTACAAGACCAAATACTTGAATATCCTCGCAAAGCAGGTTGATACTCCACTTGTTTGTATTTGGGACGCAGATGTGATACTGGACCACCTTCAAATATTGGATGCGGTGAAACAGCTTAGAACTAGGACTTCTGATGTCGCTTATCCATATGATGGTAATTTTTTAGATACGTCAGATATATTGAGGGAACATTATTGGCTCCATCGTGACTTAGATTTCCTAAAAAAACATCAAGCAAAGATGAACTCTTTGTACACAGTAGAGGGAGTGATAGGCGCAGTCGGGGGAGCGGTCTTCGCCCAAACGGAAAAATACCTGCAAGCGGGTATGGAGAATGAGGATTTCTATGGCTGGGGCTTGGAGGACGGAGAAAGACATTACCGTTGGTTGAGTTTTGGCTACCGGATTTATCGGAGTGAGGGCTGTTTATTCCATTTGTCTCATCCCCGGGATCAAAACGGGATGTAAAGATAAAATTATTGGGTCTTAAGTTCATTGGCCTACAAACCTAAGATACTTCACCAAGGATCCTAAGATACTTTACCGATGAACCTAAGATACTTTATCCATGAACTAACAAGATCGGTGACCTCAACCTTTTACCACATAAGTCAGCATAAATCAGAAATATTTTGTACTTTTGCGCCGTATTATACAAAATAATAGCATAATGAATCTATTAGAACTGAGTGAACAGGAAATAATAAGACGTAATAGCATGGAGCAGTTGCGTCAGATGGGGATAGAGCCTTATCCCGCAGCTGAGTATGTAACGAACGCATTTTCCAAAGAGATAAAAGAGACATTCAAAGATGACGCTGAGCCACGCCCGGTACGTATCGCCGGCCGTATCATGAGCCGTCGTATCATGGGAAAAGCCTCTTTCATGGAGTTGCAGGATTCCGAGGGCAGAATACAGGTCTATATCTCTCGTGACGATATTTGTCCGGACGAGAATAAAGACACATACAATGTCGTTTTCAAGAAATTACTGGATATCGGTGATTTCGTCGGGATCAAGGGATTCGTTTTCCGTACTCAGATGGGAGAGATTTCCGTTCATGCGCAAGAATTGACAGTTCTGTCTAAATCACTTCGTCCGCTACCGGTCGTTAAATATAAGGATGGTGTCGCTTACGACGGTTTTAATGACCCGGAGCTTCGTTATCGCCAGCGTTACGTGGATTTGGTAGTAAACGAGGGTGTAAAAGATATTTTCATGAAACGTGCGGCTATCATCAAGACCATGCGTACCGCCTTGGATGAGGCCGGATACACGGAGGTAGAGACTCCGATCCTGCAATCTATCGCAGGAGGAGCCAGCGCACGTCCATTCATCACGCATCACAACTCTTTGGATATCGATCTGTATTTGCGTATCGCTACCGAGTTGTATTTGAAACGATTGATCGTCGGTGGATTCGAGGGTGTATATGAGATCGGTAAGAATTTCCGTAACGAGGGTATGGACCGTACGCACAACCCGGAGTTCACTTGTATGGAACTTTATGTCCAATACAAGGACTATAACTGGATGATGAGCTTCACTGAGAAGCTGTTGGAGCGTATCTGTATCGCCGTGAACGGTACGAGCGAGAGCACGATCGACGGTAAGACAATCAGCTTCAAGGCTCCTTTCCGCCGCTTGCCGATCTTGGAGGCGATCAAGGAAAAGACGGGTTACGACTTGGAAGGTAAGACCGAGGACGAGATTCGTGCGATCTGCAAGGAATTGAAGATGGAGATCGACGATACGATGGGTAAAGGTAAATTGATCGACGAGATCTTCGGGGAGTTCTGCGAGGGTACGTTTATCCAGCCGACCTTCATCATCGACTATCCGGTTGAGATGAGTCCGCTGACTAAGATGCACCGTAGCAAACCGGGATTGACCGAACGCTTCGAGTTGATGGTAAACGGAAAGGAATTGGCGAACGCTTATAGCGAGCTGAACGATCCGATCGACCAAGAAGAACGTTTCAAGGAGCAATTACGCTTGAGCGAGAAAGGGGACGACGAGGCGATGTTCATCGATCAAGATTTCTTACGCGCCCTTCAATTCGGTATGCCTCCTACGTCGGGTATCGGTATTGGTATCGACCGTCTGGTTATGTTGATGACCGGACAGACAACGATCCAAGAGGTATTGCTTTTCCCTCAAATGCGTCCGGAGAAAACCGTAAAGAAAGATAACGCCGACAAATACGTGGCCTTGGGCATTTCCGAGGAGTGGGTTCCCGCTTTGCAGAAAGCCGGCTACCTGACGGTTGACACGCTGAAAGAAGCGAACGCCAACAAATTAAGACAAGCGCTTTGTGAGCTTAATAAAAAATATAAGTTAGAACTGCAAAATCCTACGATCCAAGAAATAGAAGCTTGGATAGCCAATGTAGGAGAATAAAAGCGTGATACGATGGATTTGCCCGGAAAAATCGCGATAATGGGAGGTGGTAGCTGGGCTACCGCCTTAGCCAAGATCGTACTTTCAACTCAAGATAGTATCAACTGGTACATGCGTAGGCCCGATCGTATCGAGGAGTTCAAGCAGTTGGGACACAATCCGTGTTACCTCACCGCCGTGAAATTCGACACGAACAAGATAAACTTCTATTCCAATATCAACCAAGCGATCAAGGACTCGGATACCTTGATCTTCGCTACGCCTTCCCCTTTCTTGAAACAACATTTGAAGAAGGTGAAGACCTCTTTGAAAGATAAGTTTATCATCTCGGCGATCAAGGGTATCGTACCGGATGAGAACATGTTGATTACGGATTACTTCGCGGAGTATTACAAGGTTCCGACAGAAAATATAGCAGTTATCGGTGGTCCCTGTCATGCGGAAGAGATCGCTCTGGAGCGGCTCTCGTACATTACGTTGGCTTGTTCCGACATCGAGAAGGTCCGTACGATATCCCCCGTTTTCAAGAATCAATACTTAAAGAATTCCTTCTGTAAGGATGTGACCGGTATCGAATACGCCGCCGTACTGAAGAACGTGTACGCTATTGCCGCCGGTATTTGCCATGGGATGAAATATGGCGATAACTTCCAAGCCGTATTTATCTCGAACGCTATTGAGGAGATGCGTAATTTCGTGGACGCCGTACACGGGCTGGAGCGGGATATCACCGACTCCGTCTACCTTGGCGATTTGCTGGTTACCGCTTATTCCCGGTTCAGCCGTAACCGTACTTTCGGAACCATGATCGGTAAAGGATATTCCGTGAAGACAGCGCAGCTGGAGATGGAAATGATCGCCGAGGGATATTATGGAACCAAGTGTATGCGTGAGATCAATGAGAAATATAAAGTGAACATGCCGATACTGGACGCTGTTTATGATATATTGTACGAGAAGAAATCGCCGACAACGGTCATTCGTCAATTAACGGAAACGTTTAAATAAAATAGCATATGAAAAACATCAGTTTAAACATCGACAAGGCTCTGGGCACTGTCTCCAAGGAACAGGTTTACGCTCAAGAGGCCAAGGCAATGGAATGTATTGCCACATTACATAACGGTAACGGAGCAGGTAACGACTTTTTGGGTTGGTTGCATCTCCCCTCTTCTATCACGGACGCAGAGTTGGCCGACATCGAGAATACGGCGAACGTGCTTCGTTCTAAATGTGAGGTGGTCGTAGCCATTGGTATCGGTGGTAGCTATTTGGGTACCAAAGCGGTAGTAGAAGCGTTAAACAACAGCTTCGACTGGTTGCAAAACGACCGTAAAAACCCGGTTATGTTATACGCCGGACACAATATCGGAGAGGATTATCTTTATGAATTAAGCGAAGTTTTGAAAGGTAAGCAATTCGGTATTATCAATATCTCCAAGTCTGGTACGACTACAGAGCCGGCTTTGGCTTTCCGTATCTTGAAGAAACAATTGGAAGATGCTGTTGGCAAGGAAGAGGCTAAACATCGTATCGTAGCTATCACGGACGCTAAGAGAGGCGCTTTGCGTACTTTGGCAGATCAAGAAGGTTACAAGACTTTCATCATCCCTGATAACGTAGGTGGACGTTTCTCTGTTTTAACTCCGGTAGGTTTGCTTCCGATCGCCGTGGCAGGTATCAGCATCCGCGACTTGGTTGCTGGAGCAGTTTCCATGGAAAAAGCTACAGACGCGAGCGTTCCTTTCGCTGATAATATGGCCGCTATCTATGCCGCTACTCGTAATGAATTATATAAGAACGGTAAAAAGATTGAGATCTTGGCTAACTTCCATCCGAAATTGCACTATATCGCAGAATGGTGGAAACAACTTTACGGAGAGAGCGAAGGTAAAGACGGTAAAGGTATTTTCCCAGCATCCGTAGATTTGACAACCGATTTGCATTCCATGGGGCAATGGATCCAAGACGGTGAGCGTACGATTTTCGAAACGGTTATCTCCGTGGAAGCTACAGATCATAGCGTATTGGTCCCTACAGATGAAGCCGATTTAGATGGCTTGAACTTCTTGGCAGGCAAGCATGTAGACGAGGTAAACAAGATGGCCGAATTAGGTACTCAGTTGGCTCACGTAGATGGTGGTGTTCCTAATATTAAGGTTAATATGCCAGAAGTAAGCGCATTCTATATCGGTCAGTTGTTCTATTTCTTCGAGAAAGCTTGCGGTATCAGTGGTTATATGTTAGGTGTGAATCCTTTCAATCAACCGGGTGTCGAGGCTTATAAGAAGAATATGTTCGCCCTGTTGAATAAGCCGGGATACGAGAAAGAAAGCGAAGCTATCAAAGCACGTTTATAATACGATTTACCCCATAAAAAAACGGTTTTCTCATCACGAGGAAACCGTTTTTTCGTTTGAATAGTTTTTATTACTCATTTAATTCTTTAAGTAAATCGCTCCCGGCTTTGAATTTGACCGAGACACGTGGAGTAATCATTACTTCCTCCCCTGTTTTCGGATTACGTGCCAATCGCTCGGATTGTTGCCAAGGTACAAAAGATCCAAATCCTTTCATGGAAATAGATTCTCCTTCCCGTATTCCTTTCGCCACAACAGTCGATAACGCATTCACTACGGCCCTAACAACATTTTTCGGCAATCCTGTTTCTTCCACAAGAGATTGTACTAATTCTCCTCTATTCATACTAGATAATAAATATACCATTCTTCACCAGAAAAGAGTCCGGTGAGAACTTAGTTGTTTAATCATTGCAAATATATGAATATTTGGGGAATATCAAAATATCATATATTAAAAATCAATGCATACAGAAATATTATATACCTAAATGCAGGTATAATTGAACCCCTTTCAGATAGACAAGTGAGACTTTGGTAGAAATATAATTAATAAGAAATAGTATACAGTATTATGATATCACTTATTCATAGCAAGTTATAGCCTTTGAAAATTCGTTATTAATGCGCTAACTAGAGTTCTCACCGAACTACGTCATAATTTATTGATTAATTATCTCAACGAAATAAATTTATATCCCTTATTTTTCAATACATCTATCAACTCATCCAGATAATTATAAAATTTATCAATCCGGTTAGGGTGTACATGTAGGTGGATCAAAAGTAAGCACCCATTTAAACCATTTTTGTTTCATAAAATGAAATTCCATTATATATCATATTTATTTAATTTCAAGAAGCTTTCCTCCCATTTCTGTTAATTCCAATTTATTACGTACCTTTGTATTGGTTTTTAAGAAGGTAATAACATGATTCAAGAAGCGATTATCCGATATCTGCGTAAACACAGGCAGGAATCCCTTTCTCCCAAAGCTGTTCTTTTCGATATGGATGGTGTATTATATGACTCTATGCGTTTTCATGCACGGGCATGGCATGAGGTAGCGACCCTCCATCAGCTAACTTCTCGGCCGGAAGACTTTTATATGTTCGAAGGACGTACTGGGGAAAGCACGATCAACGAGCTATACCAACGCACTTTCCAACGAGACGCTACCGCCGAGGAGAAGCAAACGATCTATAAAGAGAAAGCGGATCTATTCAATACCTATAATGACGGTGCCCCCATGACCGGCGCCGCAGAGGTTCTAAAAGAAGTGGAAGCATCTGGACTGCAACGATTGGTTGTCACCGGTTCCGGCCAACATAGCTTGATCGATAAGCTAAACCATACCTATCCGGGACATTTCAACCGAGAGAAAATGGTTACGGCTTTCGACGTGAAATATGGCAAGCCACACCCCGAACCTTATTTAATGGGACTTCAAAAAGCGCATGTGAAGCCTAACGAAGCTTTTGTGGTAGAGAACGCTCCCATGGGAGTAGAAGCTGCCGTAGCAGCCAATATCTTTACGATAGCCGTAAACACCGGACCTCTCCCCGATCAAGTTTTATTAGATGCCGGAGCGGATTTACTATATCCGGATATGGAAAACTTAGCTAAAGATTGGAAACAAATCATCGAGCTTGCGAAATCCACCCGATTGAACGAGTATTCCAAATAAGCGAACATAAAAAAAGAGGCTACCCGATAATGAAGTAGCCTCTTCTTTTTTATCATCGAACGGATTATTTCACATAATCAGCCTTATTCAAGAAATCATAGCTCTGCTGAACGCTGGCAACCGGATCATTGTTTGTATATTGCTCAACTTCAACATACCAATCCTTTACGTTATTAGCGTACATTTGATCGAAGATAGGCTTGAAATTCATCTTGCCACTTGCGCCGATCTCTTTCTCATCCTTGATATGGATAGCCTTGAACTGGCTCGGACGGTTCTTCAAGTAAGCGACAGGATCACCGCCACCCATCATTACCCAGTATACATCCATCTCGAAGAATACGTGGTTCGGGCTTACGTTATCCAACAAGAAATCATAGATCAATTGATCGTCGATCTTACGGAACTCGAAGTCGTGGTTATGATAACCGAACGCAATGCTAGCGGCAGCGGTCTTATAACCAACCGTGTTGAAATAATCGCAGTACATCTTCAAGTCATCCAATGTAGTCTTATCGTTAACCGGCATCCACGGTTGAACCATATATTTAACGCCTAACTCATTATGAGCATCAATCGCTTGATCCCACCAACTCATAACCTCGGCTTCTTTTTCTTTCGTAAATGCCTGTCCAAGGTGAGCGCTCGTACACTTCATACCTAGGTCATTCACCATTTTCTTAAATTCAGCGGGAGCTAAACCGTAAATCTTACCGTTATCATAGCTTGCTGTCTCCAGATTCTTATAACCCATCTTAGCGGCGGTTTCCAATACTTTCTGGATACCTTCTTCTTTTACAAGGTCTCTTAAAGAATACAATTGAAGCCCTATATATTTAGAAGACTCCGATGCTGTAGCGGCAGCTTGTCCTGATTTACCGCCACAAGAAGATAATAACTGCGGGGCTACCAACCCACCCGCAAGCATCAAAGAGGCTTGCTTCAAAAAATTACGTCTGTTCTGCATAGTACTATTAATTAAGTTTGATTGAGAATTTTTACAAAAGTAAGACTATATTCTTAGGTTTATATCTTTATGGAAGTTAAAATCTTCAAAAAGGACATTGTATTTTAATTTTCGTTATCTTTGGAGGATATATTATTACTTAAATCATTTATATCATGAAAAAATTATCAATTCTAGCGATGGGCCTTCTCTTTGTCCTGACCACAGCCTGTAGTGTTTCCGGCAGTGGTACCTTATTCGATGGCAAAGATAGTAACAAATGGAAAATGACAGGCGATGTCTCCGTTCAAGACGACATAATGACCTTGAAAGGTACGGATGCACTGGCCGTACTGAAAAACGGCAAATACAAAAACTTCGATCTGACCCTTGATTTACGTACTACCCCGGGAGGCAAAGGCGCCGTCTGGTTCCATACGGACCCGACCTTGAAGAAAGGATATCGTATCGCTATCAATAATGACCGGGCTGATAAGGTTTGGTGGAAAATGACAGGAAGTCTTGTTTCCGTGAGGAATTTGACCAAAAGCTTCGTAAAAGAAGATCAATGGTTCAAGATGGATATCCGGGTAGCCGGACAAGAGATTGATGTAAATATAAACGGCGAACCGGTTGTGGAGTATATCCAACCGACCGCCCCATATCGTACGGACGCTAACGCCTATGCCTTATTATCGGAAGGGACATTTGCCATAGAGAGTGATGGTAGCGGTGATATCCAGATCAAGAACATCACCGTGAACGTAATTGATGAATCCACGATCGATATCAACGCACAATTGGCGGAAGCTAACGATGAGCAAAATGACGAGATCATTAAATTACATCAATCGGATTTCCCGGTATTAGATTATCACGTGCACTTAAAAGGTGGCTTAACCAAGGAAGTTGCCGCTAAGCAATCCCGCAAGACCGGTATCAATTATACGATCGCACCGAACTGCGGCATCGGTTTCCCAATCACGAACGACCAACAAGTCATGGATTACCTAAATGAGATGCGCTCACAGCCTTTCATCCTTGGCATGCAAGCGGAAGGACGCGAATGGATAACCACATTCTCTCCCGAGACTCTTAAAGAATTCGACTATGTGTTTACGGACGCTTTGACGTTCAAGGACAATAAAGGTCGCCGTACCCGCCTATGGATTCCGGAAGAGACTTGGATCGAGAATGAGGAGCAATATATGGACATGATCGTAGATCGTATCTGCTCCGTATTGGAAGAGCCGGTAGATATCTATGTAAATCCTTGTTTCTTGCCATCTCCGATGGATAAGCGTTTTGACGAATTCTGGACGGAGGCCCGCATGAACCGTTTCGTCGAGGCATTGGCAAAAAGCGGAAAAGCTTTAGAGATCAACGAACTATACAATATTCCAAATAAAGCGATCATTATGAAGGCGAAAGCCGCCGGCGTTAAATTCACGTTTGGAAGTAACAACGTGACACCAAACGTCAGCGATCTGTCTTACAGTATCCGCATGATGAAAGAATGTGGCCTGACCGCTGAGGATATGTATAAACCGAAAGTTAAAATCTAATCACACATTTACCCTCACCCTAATCCCCCGTTTAGGGACACCCTAAATGAGCGATTAGGGTAGACCTAAACGAGGGATTATTCTCTTTCTCGCAACATCCGTCGCATCTTCATATACCGATATTGCTTTATAATCATCTTGCGGCTACGTATGATCTGATAACGGTAAATGATACAAGACAAGATGAAATATACACCTGCCTGAATCCATAATACCCGATATTCATGCGCCACCTCATGCAAGGAAGCGCCAGCCGTATTGATACGGATAAATCCCTGGATACCCGGAGTAGAAGGAAACAAATAACCCACCACTTTCCAAAACGGAGGAATAGCCGCCTCCGGCCAAGAGACACCCGAGATAAATAACAAGATGACAGACGTGAAAACGAACACCAACATAGGCGATTCGCGACTCGTCATAAATCCCGATAACGTCATAGACATAAAAATACAGGCAAACAGGTAAGGCAGTAAAAACAACAAAATAGTCAGTGGCTCACCAACCTGAGGTAAGGAGAATAACTTAGGGACAATAGCCAATACCCAGATGCAAACCACCACATACAGCAAAAGATAAGTCAGCGACTTGCCGAACACGATACGCAAAGTCCCGTTAAAATGCCTGCAAATAGGTACCAGACTATGGAAACGATTCTTTTCCCGTGCCGTTCCTCCCAACATTCCGATGCCCAATATCAAGGTCTGTTGCAATACCAAGATCAAGATAGCCGGTACCAAAAAACTGGCAAAACCATTCTGGGAATTAAACAACGCTACCGATTCATACGGGATCGGGTCTACCGTGATCTGGTCCATCTTATCCGTAGACGACGGATTATTATGCATCCGAAGTTCCTTACCCATATCCAACGATACCTCTGTCGCCGCCAAAAGGAAAGCCTTATAAAACAATAAGGCGCTCATATCGCAATACAACGAGACGGTTGTCTGTCGCCCTTCATGCAGGTCCTTACTATAATCCGGGGGAAAGAGCAAAATTCCATAGGCCTTCTTCTCATCTAACATCTTCTTGGCTTCCGCCATATCCGGACAAACACCCACTACTTCCACATCCGGCGTGGCGTTAACCCGTCTGGTAAACTCACGACTCAAATAGGAATCACTTTGGTCTACCACCACCATCTTCGCCTCGTGTACTACCTCGTTATTATATATAAATGAATAAAGCAGCGGATATACGAAAGGCACCAAGAAAAAGAAGATCATGACCCCCGCATCCTTAAACACGTTTCTCAATTCATCTTTCCAAATATAAAACGTATCCAGAAGACCTTCCTTTATGATATATCGTAAACGATGTTCTCTTTTCATCACATACAGTTTTTACGGTAGATATTTGAAATCCAACAACGCTCTCTTCAAGTTCCGCCCGATAAGGAAGGGCAGGATCAAGAATCCCAACAACCAAGCGTACTCGCCCAACGTATAGAATAGCGCCCGCCCGTTCAAGGCTTGATCGACATAAATCAAGAAATAATGCCGCAAAGGGAACAAACGAGCCAACGCTTGCAACGTAGGGTCCATACCTTGTACCGGAAACGAGAATCCGACAATGGAGAACGAGATCATTCCGAACAGGCTGGCGAAGCTAAGACCTAAACGGGGAGTCGGTAATACGCCGATCATAAATACGCCTACCGCCTGAGAGGATATAATCAGCAAAAACATCGCCAAAAGCATCGGAAACCAACCGCTATTTAACGGGAAAGAATTAATTCCATACAACACCGCACAATACATAAAGCCTACGACCGTAAAAATAGCTGTCTGCGGCAATAACTTTCCCAACAAACTAACTGCGATGGAATTCCCTCCCATATCCAACCATTTACGGGATGTGGAATATTTAATTTCCGTACCGATACTGAATACTGTCACCAGAAATACCATCAACTGAATGATACCCGGCAAAACCGTATTATTCAAATATACCGAATAATTCAACCACGGATTGCCGATCGGGTGCGTATCGATCACGATCGGTTGTAGCTGTCCCATGATCTGCGCTTCGGTATATCCTTTAGCTTGTCCGGTCTGTAAACCCACAGCGGCCCCCGCCAATACCGACATTGTTTTCATATCCCGAAACAGCAAGGAAGCGGCGATCAAATAGGTACCATTCGTATAGAAAGACAACCGGGGCTGCTTTCCAGATGTGGCGTCCACGGCGAAACCGGATGGAATGTAAAAAATTCCATATACATTCCCTTTCTGCATTTCCTGACGAGCCTCGGTAAACGACATGGTTTTCATATACACCTCTGTCTGCTCAAAGGCATCCAACTGGCGAATCAAATTGCGTGAGGTAGCAGAGTTATCCATATCCACCACTGCTATCGGCAGATCGGTCGGCAATCCCTCATGCATCAACGATACAAAGAAAATGACACAGATAGCCGGAGCGATCAGCATACAAAAGAAGTAAATCGGTTGAGCCACCAGCCGATGCACCTCACGCTTCGTGATAAGCCAGATTCTATGCAAACTTTCTTTATAGGTCATACGATCTCTTTCCCTTTTTTCTTTAAGATCACGGACATTCCCGGACGAAGATCAGCGACTTTCTCCAACGGACGGGCACGCACCTCGAAAGTCTTCGAGTCATATTGTCCATTCGTCTTTGTCGCTTTCCATGCGGCATACGAGCCCATATCCTTCATATAATAGACTTTCAACTTCACCGGTAGGTCCCCCAACGCCGGGATAAAAGCATTTACTTCCGAGCCAATCTTGATATCTTTCAACAGATCCTCACGAATACTGAAAGTTACCCATACATCATTTAAATCAGAGATATTCATGATCGGAGCACCTGTACCAACCAACTCGCCGACTTCCGGGAACCGTTCTGAAACCTCCCCGTCAATCGGAGCCACCAAAGCGCTCTCGCCCACATACGACTCCACTTCGGCGATAGCACCTTCCGCACGTTGGACCATAGCGGCAGCGGCAGCCTTATCTTCCTCACGGGCACCTTCTTTTGCCATCTCATATTGAGAACGGGCAGCCTTCTCTGTCGCTACCATAGCGTTATAATTAGCCTCCACCTCGTCTCTTTTTTGAGCGGACATCACCCCTTTCTCGTATAAATTCTGAATACGATCGAAAGATTTCTTAGCGATAGTTAATCCGGCTTGCGCCTTTTGCCACATCTCATAAGCGGCCGTAATTTCCTGTTCACGGGCTCCTTTAATCGCTTTAGCGTTCTGCGCCTCCGCTGCCGCACGAGCCGCCTCCGCTTGTTTCAGCTTCGCCATAACCTCGGGCGTATCTAAAAAGACCAAAGTATCTCCGGCTTTTACCTGATCGCCTTCGCCAAAACGATAAGAAGCGATACGTCCGGGAACCTTACCGGAGATACGAACTTGGGTGGCCTCGGCCTGCCCCATTATAATATCGTCAGGCGGTGTAAGCAGGAAGAAACCCGCCAAGGCTACCAATCCGATCACGACCAATACCGTGATAAAAGCTAACATCATGTTACTGATAGAAAACTTCTTGTTCTCGTTCATCTCTGTGTATATTTTTATTTGTTATTACTCTTATTCATTTGCGGACAGTTTACCCAAAGCCTTGCTTAGATAAACTTCTGTTAATTTCACCTCGATTTGAGCATCAATCAAACTAGAGCGAGCAGAAACCCATGCTGTCTGCGCCTCCATTAAGTTCAAAGCCGGGATAACCCCTTCCTCAAAACCGAAATTCGCACGCCGCAAATTCTCTTCCGCATTTTCCATATTACGGGAAGAAGCGATCAACTTTTTGCCCGCTTCATTCACTTTATAAACGGATTGATTTACCTGCAACTCGATCTTTTCACGAGCATCCTGCCATTCCAGTGTTTTTATGCGCGTTTCCGCTTTCGCCGAGTTACGCCTATAAGTGCCTTCCCACCAACCGGACAAGGGTACCTTTACCATAACTCCGACATTAAACATACCGGCGAAATCATTTTTAAAACCATTAAAAACATTCGGATTCGTGACGAAGTAATTCGCCGCTAAAGCGACATTAGGCAACATCTCTGCCAAAGCAATACGTTCTTTTCGCTTATAGATTTTCGTTGCCAGATCCAAACTTCTCAGTTCATTACGATTCATGAAAGCCTCATTCAGATCGGCCGAGGCTTGTGTTGTCTCTACCGGAAAATTATCCAGCTTCTCGTCTGCAAGCGATAAATCCTCCTCTAAAGACAGACCACAAATTTGCGCTAAAAGCATTCGGGTTAAAGCCAGACCATTCTCAACCTTAGTCTGAGCCATCTCCGCCTCATTCAGTTTCACCTTGACAGAAAGACCATCGGCCTCGGTAGCGACTCCCTCATAGATCATAGCGGTCACATCACTATCCATCTTACGGAGCAAATCCACATAAGCGTCCGCCAATTTCTTCTTATTCACCAAAGATATGACCTGCCAATAGGTTTCGTCAGTCTTATAAATCAAGTCCTGCAACTGTAAATTATTCATTGACTCCGCTAATTGCTTGGCAAACTTAGTGATTTGGTTATAATTAACGATCTTCCCACCCATGAATACAGGCTGTACCAACGATACATTACCCACCCAGATATTCTGCACATCCAAATGTTGCATATCGTTCACCCCACTCATCAAATGTTGGATCATCGGTAATTGGGCCAAGCCACCTAAAGAAGAGCTCAAGGATGAGGACAAAGCGCCCATGTCCAGTAAGTTTATATCCTTCTGGTTCCACATATAGGCACCGTTTGCCGATAATTGAGGAAAATACTTGGTAAAAGCGGCTTTCTTCTCGTTATCCGCCATCTTGATCTTTTCGCCAGAGATTTGTAGCTCCTTATTGTTCTGGATCGCCAGATTCCGGCACTCTTCCAATGTCAACATTCGCTGAGCGTGCATACAGCTCACCGTGACTACAAATGTTAATAGTAAGATAGTTCGTTTCATCTTTATATCGTTTTAACCTACCTATATAATGCCATCATATTCCCTATGTGACAAAAATATAAAAACCCGCACAAAAGTATAGGTTTAAAGCGAATATAAAATTGAACTAATTCAATAAAGGATACGTTTCTTCAACTTACAATACCAAGAATCACTAACCCCCATATATTGAGCTATATATTTATCAGGGACCCGGCTTACGATCCATTGGTGGTTCGTATAAAGATATTTCAGGAATTCTTCCGCCTTACAGGTTTGACGGACAGCGAACATTGAATAGAGCTTGGAAATAATCATCAGCATCACATTCTGATAACAGGTAGCGAAAGCTGGATATCCCAACGACAAACGTTCGATATCCGTCCGGGAAAAACAGAGCAATTCACCATCCTCGATAGCTTTCACCTCAAACTCGGAAGGGACTTGTGTAAAATAACCTATTGTAGAAACAAAAGGGTACATACTATCCGAGGAGAAACCGGTTACGCATTCATTCCCATTCTCATTAATATATTGATTGATAAAAAGCCCTTTATTAATAAAATAGGCATCTTGGCACAACTCGCCCGTACGAATCAAATAATCCCCTTTCCGGATTGTCACACCTCGAGTACAACTTTCCAAATCCTTTAGGAAAGATTCATCTCGAGACAGAATCTCCGGAATAAAACTTAGGAACTTCTCAAAGTCGGGAGATAATTTCATAGTTAATCATCCAAGGTAAATCTCTTCTGTCCGATCAAATTACCGTCAGAGAAAATATCCACACGGTAAGTACCCGGAGATAAGAATTCCTCGATATTCCAATACATGGTCACTGCCACCTCCTCACCTTCATATTCTATCATTTTCTTCATAGAATAATTGATTTCCTTTCCTTCAAAAGCGAATACATCCGCACGGCTTTTCACCAATATATCGTCATCCGGTTTCATGATCCGTACATATACCATCTTTTCGCCGACAGGAGCGGTAATGTTCTTCGCTATCTTGAAAGTCACGACGAATTGCTGCATCTTCTTAATACGCTTAGCGAGTTTACCTCGAGAGTTCACAGGAGTCACGTTAATATCCGTCGCATCCAAACGACTAGCTAACGTTACTCTTTCCGTCAATTTCTCTTTTTCCTTTTTCAAGGTAGCAGCTTGTGAAGTAGCCCTCTGATATTTCTGAACAGCCTCTTTCTTTTCAACCTTCAATTGCTCATTCTCACGATTCAAGGAATCGATTTGGACAACATAGTTACGCATGATTTTACGTAAGGTATCCAATTCCTTTTTCAAGCGAGCTATTTCCTTCGCATTCGTAGCCTTCACCGTACGCAATTCTTCCAATAAACGTTGTACCTTTGCTTGCTCCGTAGATAATAGGGCAACAAGGGAATCATTGCCTACGCTAAACTTATAACCTTCATATTGAAGAGACAATTCATTATATTCATCCTCCAAAGATTCTTTCTCAAGATCAAAGGTTTCCACCAAATCAGTCATTTGCTGCTTTTGATGATAAATATAATAACCGGCACCAGCAATAATCAGTACCAATACTATAACTGCTACGATAAGTAGCGAAAGTTTATTTACTTCTTTATTCTCTTTCTTTTCAGTATCCATATGAGGTTCTTAGCTATTACAAAAGCACAAAATTACAATTTCTTATCCATCCGAACAACAAAGTACACCTAAAAATAGAAAAAGGCAGAGAGGATATATACCAAAAAAAGGAG
>ULYU01046214.1_pt1 | contig 20497 bp, 18 predicted proteins | sample 1962481 | NCBI WGS metagenome assembly ULYU01 (sample SAMEA4835872, study PRJEB28245) | human gut metagenome | biome: gut microbiome; material: fecal sample | place: Denmark | collected 2008 | reverse complement strand
TCCGCCAAATGCGCTCTTTATCTCATCAAAGCTCTTACTTACATCGGCCGAACTGCTCTTTAAATCATCTATTTTCTGCTGTGCCTCTCCTACCGATGCAACGATTTCATTCTTTACACTATCAAAACTTGTTGCTATCTGTCCTACATCAGCAAATACTGACGATAATTCCTGTACCTGGTCTTTTAATCTTTCATTTTCATTAGTTGCAAGCTTAAAAGCCTTCTGCACTTCTGACATCTCATCAAGCGACTCTACTTCCCTTTGTGCAAGCTGCCTCTGATATTCAAGAATACTGTCAGCTACATGCACTATCGGATGCATGTCCAAAGGTACCTTCGTTTCATTTACAACATTTATTTCTTTCTGTGCTTTTGATTTTCTACCGAACATATAATCATCTCCTCTTTCTATCATCTGCTTTTAGCTGCTGACTCATATTTAATTCACAGCATTTTTAAAACGGACTTTAAACAGTAACATTTATTCAAATACAACACAAGTCATTGTCTGGTTGACAAACTGCTGGTTATAATGCTCACCATAACCTATCAGTCCGGCATGGTCGCCCAATACCGACATAGACTTAAGATATGTATCAAAATAATGTTCCTGCGTGAAGAGTAAGTACCTGAGTACACAATTAATAGAAAATACACCTGATATGTGCGTAAAATCTTTCTTTATCTGATTAATAGTATTTTCAACAACCTGGGATATATCCTGTGATTCAAGCAATGTAAGAACATCAGAATCATTGACCTGACGATAACACTCAAGCTTATCGCCAACAACCTCTTTAATAGATATTATGCATATATCCTGACCATTCATCTTACCTAATGGATTTTTAAATGTCTGTGTCGCCATCTCTTTATCACCGATATTTAATATATCCTGATATACTTTCTTTGCTGGTTTTCCATTAAGTTCTCCTATAAGATACTTGCTGCGGTCAGTTTTAGATGCAATAAAACGACAATCTGGAACCTGCTTATATATATTTTCCTTATAAACTTTAATCTTACCTTCATTATTACGGATAAGCGCGTACACGTCAGCATCGGCATAAACCTTGCCATTAACTGATACTTTTCCTCCGTCACCAGTTCCGCCTACAAGTGATATGTGTTTCTTTCCAAGAACACTATATATTGTAGTAAGCACACACGCATCATTGCCGGAACAGAAGTCAAGGCATACTGTGTTACTCTCTGAGGCACCAACCTTACTTATATCTGACTCAAGTCTTCCGATGTACTTTACCGGCATAGTTGAAGCCTCCTCAAGCACATTAGTTACTACATTTAAGTTGCCATCAATGGCAATAACTGCCACACCATTATCTACAGCAACTGTCTGTCCTCCGTAGCTTCCACCTATACAGCCAATACTTGGAACACCCGGGAAATGCTGCTCTAATTCCTCTACGTGCTTCTCAAACTGTTCCTTATTGGACATTAATAATAATAATTTTGGCGCGGTAATCCCACTAAGAGCCTGTGCAAGATTACCGCCCTTATCTACTCTGTATATCTGTTTCACGTTGTTCACCTTTCAAAAATAGTCTTTGTAATATGTCAACGTAATTATAGTACAGCTTATTTACGTTTTCAACTATCATAATTCGCCAGATATTTTTTATCATTAATATATTTAAGGTGAACTTTCTAACTGTTTAATTCTTCAGGCTTTCACATCAAAGGCTGTCATTTCTGGCATATATATGCCTTTCTCCTTTGTCAGCTTAAGCTTCCCCGATACTTTTTTATTCATTATGCCATAACTTTTGCGCTCATTATACCATAATGTTATGGCAATTATATTATTTATATTTTTCACTTATTGCCAATTCAATAGTATAATAACTGTCGAAATAAAAATATAAGAAAGGTCGGATATTTATGATAGAAAAAACAATATTTCCCCGTGAAGAAAAAGCTAAAGTTTTATTTGATAAAATCTTAAGCGATTCGTGGGCATATAACAAGCTTTTTCAGACATTCTGCGATAATTTATTCTGCAATGATGATTCTGGAACGGAAATTTCGCCACTAGAATTTACCGAAGCATTATTTAACTGTTATATTAATAAAGACTTATCGGCATTTCTTATGGCTATAAGCCAGAACACACTGTTTGACTTACTGAGGAATTCTTTTCTTATTCCATATCGTTTCAATGCTGACGGAAAACAAAATCCTATTATTATGACTGACGATAATGGTATGCTCTTATCAGAATATAAAAATGTAGTCCACGAAAAAGATTATCAGCATTTTTATAACATTTATAAAAATCTTCATAATAATAAAAATATATATTTCGCCAAAGCTTACAGATACAGCCACAAATATGGTGATGACCCATCTGTTATTGAACAGCAGATTCTTGAAGAAAATACAGGAATACTGCTTATACGCGAACTTCCTGACACGGTAAAGCTTAAGGAAACCGAAGCTGAAGCCTACAGCGCCGTATGGGATCTTATGCTTAAGCTTGAGAAAAATCTCCCTATGGCATACATCTTCTATGGTCAGGACTCATATGTAGATAATAACAGGCATTTTGATGAATTGGGAATATTTCTCCCTAATTCTATCTTTTTGAAAAATCTTGAAAATCACGTTAAGAAAGCTGAGGAGATTATATATGCCAAAGACTAATTATATAGATATTATGGAAAAAAATCATATGGAAATACCCTGGCATGATTATACCAATGCTGACAGCAATGCACTGATTGCCGATGCTGACCTTATCGAAAAGGCTTCTGTTATCGGACGTGTCGGCTTGATTATGCTTTCGTGTGGTACTGGTGCGTGGCGTGTGCGTACATCTATGAACAGACTTTCCAAGGAGCTTGGCGTAACCTGTACTGTTGATGTTGGACTTATGTCTATTGAATTTAACTGTTTTGACGGAAATGACTGCGTTTCCCAGTCACTCAGCATAGCTAATACAGGTGTCAACACATCAAAGCTTTACCGTATGGAGCAGTTTGTCGATAACTTTCCAAACGAAGAAGCTCATCTTACCGGTGAAATAATTCATAAACGTCTGGATGAAATTGAACAGATACATACCCTGTATTCACCGGTCAAGCTTGGACTTGCCGCTGCTCTTGCGTGCTGTGCCTTTACATTTCTTCTTGGTGGCGGACCTATTGAAATGCTTTTTGCTTTTATCGCCGCCGGTGCAGGTAATCTGATAAGAACAAAGCTTATTAAGCACCATTTTACTTTATTTTTAAATATAGCTGCCTCTATATCAGCTTCGTGTCTTATATATGCAATACTGCTTAAACTCGCTATTCTGCTGTTTAACATACCGTCAGTACACGAAGCCGGATATATATGCTCTATGCTCTTTATAATACCCGGCTTTCCATTTATAACAAGTGGAATTGACCTTGCCAAGCTTGACCTTCGTTCAGGTATTGAAAGACTTACTTATTCAGCAATCATAGTTCTTGTGGCAACTGTATTTGCGTGGATTATGGCATTAATTCTGCATTTACAGCCTGAGGAATTCTCCAGCCTGAATATTGGCAATATAACTCATCTTATTTTAAGATTAATTGCAAGCTTCTGCGGTGTATTTGGATTTTCAATTATGTTTAACAGCTCTATTCCAATGGCAGCAACCACTGCTGTTATAGGTGCTATTGCCAACACACTCCGTCTTGAGCTTGTTGACTTTACTGCCATACCTGCTGCCGCAGCCGCATTTATCGGAGCTGTAACTGCCGGACTGCTCGCTTCATTTATTAAAAAATATAATGGTTATCCACGTATATCATTAACCGTGCCTTCCATTGTTATTATGGTTCCCGGACTTTACCTGTACCGTGCAATATATAACTTTGGAATTATGTCACTGACAGAAGCGGTTTCGTGGTTCACCTCCGCAGTTATGATAATAATAGCACTTCCACTTGGACTTATATTTGCAAGAATTATAACTGACCGCACCTTCCGTTATTGTACATAATAATATAATAACAGCCACCAGCTTTATTGTGATATGCTCCTGTCAGGTAAACAGGTTATTATGCTGGTGGCTGTTATCACATTATTAATTATCCGTCTATTGCTTAAAATATTCCTCGAATAACCTGTCAATCTCCTTCCACCCTTCGCACCTCACAAACCTGTCATCAGGAAGCTCTTCGTGTATATTCCAAGGGCGGTCAAACACTGCTACCTTACAATTATCAAAATGCATAACGTGCTCAAAAGCTGAAGGTGAGTCTTCTATTGCAAAATCAAACATCATATTATAAAGCTGCTCTAAAGTCATATTATATACATAGTCCTGTTTACTGCTTTCACGACCATATTTATCAACGCAGTATAATGGAACTCTTTTAAGATTGTGTTCATCAAGCCATTTTCTTGATGGCTCATACGAATTAAAAGGTCTTCCCGTGATAATAAAGATTTCGTGGCCTTCATCAACCCATTTATTAATAGTATCTGCTGCCCCTGTAGTTTCCTCATAATTTAACAGATTTTCTGGCAGATGTCCTGCCTTCATCATCTCTTCATACTGTTCATCACTCAAATCAAAAGTCTTTTTCAGATTAAAAAACTGCACTTCACGGTAAGGCACATCAATCCCGAATAATTCTTTTGCAATTTTTGTAAAATATTTTGCTGTTTCACATAATACATCGTCAAAATCTATATATACTTTCATGTATGTTTTCCTTTCATCTCATATAATAAACCTAACCTTGTCTATTCTAATACAGCATAGCAGGCTCAATAACAAACTTAACTTAAAGCACACACCCTAGTTATTAATGTTCCCTGTGGGAATCAAACCCTCAACTGCCCCTTAGGAGCTCGAGATACCACTGTAAATACATACAATGATTAGTCAACCTAAGTCAAGGAAATCCTTGGTTTTCTTATTAGATTAACTATATTATAACGTGCTGTAGATCGGATATCGATGATTTTTTGACCATGTTTATTGTATATTGTCACAGCTTAATTGCCGAACGTGTTAACGCAACAATTACTTTTACAGCACTAAAAAAGATGCACTAGGAAACCAGTATCATAAAAAAAGACAGCACCAATCAAATCATGGCACTGCCTCTTTTCTTACTTCTTTATTATTTCAGATATTTATTCTTCCTCTGAACCACTCTTTTTCCTTACATAGAGCACTGCTCCAAATATAATCAATATAATACAGATACCTATAATTATGATTATCGTATTATTCCATGCATATTTTGAAATGTTGTCATCTGTCTTAGGTGCCGGAATGGTTTTATCAGCATTGTTGTCTACCTGACTATTATCACTCATAATATTGGCTTCTACAACGATTGTGTAATCAGATGCGTGTGTAAAGGCAAGTTCAACATTTCCATCCGAATCAATCTGTCCAGCACTGACGAACTCCAGCTTTCCCGTCTGCTCGTTGTAGTAGAACAGGTTTGCATACATACCTGAGTTCTTTGGCTCCATATTGACTGTGAGTGTTGCTGTAAAACCAAACTCTCCGTCATAAGCAAGTGACAGATTCACAGAATACCTCTCACCTGAAACCTTGTTTATGACATCTACAGGAATAGATTTTCCTGCGGGTTGCGTAGTTAATCTCTTCTCCATTGATAAGTGTCAGCGTATCTTCTAATGCATGGATTGCCATGATACACACCAGATAGGTACGGTGTACTTTCAGAAAATATTCCCCGACCTGTGCCTCCATTGCCTCTAAGGTGCTTCTTGTCTTATATACGCTTCCACTTGTCACATGGATGTAACAGTCATTCACCGATGCCTTGATATATAGTATATCTGCGACATCGATTACCACCCGCTTATGATTTGCCTTGATTTCCAGTGTTTTCTTAAACTGCATGATAACTGTTACTCCTTGTGTCTTACAGATTTGTTATTATTTTACTGTATTTTTTTTGGTATGGCAATGGGGGTAGTCAAGTCTTGGAATTCTAAATTTTCATCTCTGCTATTATACGTTCTTCCCTCTGCCTCTCTTCACAATAATCCCAAAAGTCTTTCCAGCTCAATCTCTACAACTCTTTCATCCTAATCCAGCAATTCCTTCTTTTCTTCCATAGGCAACTTCCTTTCCCTGAACGCACTCGCGATGCTCTCTCGTTGTCGCGACATTCGTCAAAGTCTCAAGCAAGCTTGGACCTTGACTCATTGCTCACGCAAAAAAGCCCGTTCAGAATAGATTGTTTTTATCTAATCTGAACGGACTCTTCCGACAGGCCTGATACCACAGGCAAGAATATAGTGTTTTTTCACTGCTTTTCATATTTACAAAATAGAAGGTACAATGCACCAATCACAATAGTTGCCAATATCAACCATATTTCAATGGCTTCTATTGCATCCATTTTTATTTTAAAAATAGAATTTTCCAAAGCAAAAATTAAAATAGAACCAACCGTCAAGGAAGTCCCAAAATTCTCAACACCTTTTGAATTTAGATATTTATCAAATTTTTCCGTTCCTAAAATTCCTAACATAAGAATCAAACATAGCAGTACATATATTCCATTTACGTATAATGGTAATTCGCTTCTAAAATATTCATAAAGATCCTTAAAAATTGTAATAATTACAATAAAAAAAGAGCCCGACGCATCAAGCTCTTTCAAGGTGTTGTCCGAAGACGTCCACCGCAATTCATAGATATAATATACCATATGGTAAAAATTTATGCAAGTTCTATCAGGAATTACTAATAAAATTTTGTAATTGCCTAAGATGAGAACGTTGCTGGGTTCCCAAAATTTGATTACATACGTTTGCTGGAAGCTGATTACGTAATTCATCAGTCAATGAAATAAACGCATTCAAAAATTGTTTACATGTTGTCTTGGATTCTCCCATTTTTCTCAAAACATATGTCAAAAGAATAATGTACGCATAAATATATTTAAAATCAAGATTTACAATTCCAACTTCTGCTTCTAACAGAGCCACTAATCTTTGATTTATCTTACCCGTTCTGAATCTTGTATCAAAAATAATATTATTATGTGCAACCGCATTTCTAAGATCCTTTAATGAATATATAATATACTCTGTTATTTTTCCATCTGAATCAAGATTGTTGGGAAGGTGTAATGTTGCTGATGTATATAACTTAACATCAGAATTTGCACATGCAAAAAATGTACCAAATTCTCCAAGAGTAAGAGATTCAAATATTGCCCATATCGGTATTGATTTATCTGCATCAAAAAAATGATTCACTGTTTTTTTATTATTTCCATAATCTCGAATCAATGCACTATTTATCTTACCTTTGAGCATCATTCTCTTAGCATATTGTTTATGATACATATCACTTCCCGGAGTATATGATCGATAATCAGTAATTGATTTGTTAAAAATAGCATCCAAATTCTCCGATTTTGCGTTTTTCAAAGTTGATTCAATAACATAACTTTTTAGAGCATTTTCAATAAACATTACTTTAGGGTAAAAAAGTGCTTTTAAATGCATATCAAATTTATTCAACGCAATAATTTCATCTAAAGACGTAAACGGAATTCTCTGACTTGGTATACGAATAAAACGATAGCCTTTAAAGCCGTGATAATATCCCATGTTTCGTAAATCCTGCGCTTGATTACTTTTAACAGCAATATGATGTTTTGTCCTCAAATATTTCATTAACTGGTTTATTGTTAACATTACTTTCCCCTTCCATGTATGTGCTATATATCTTACAAAATTCTCCCAAATATCCTTCCATTTTCATATATATTAACATAAAAACAGCGATACTGTATAGATAATTTATCCATACAATATCGCAATTTTTATTAGTTTCATGTCTTCATTGTTTTTGCCAGTGACACAAACAACGCAGCCATCTCTGGATTTCCCAGTACATTCATCAGCAACTCCACATCCACTCCATCCGGTACAGTAATTGTACTGCTGCCTTCATCCTGATTTTCATCTGCAGATTGAAATTTTCTTTATTATAAAAGGCATTCTCCATAAGCCCCGCATTTCATCATGAAGCCAACAGACCGGAACATCTAAATATGCCGCAACGGTATTCCAGACATTACTACGATCTCTATAGAATGGCCAGACCCCAGTAAAAGATGTTGCTTTTTCTCACATAGACCTTCTGAAAACAGTCGTTGACTTTAAAATGAAATTTTATCCAAGAGCATGGATAAGTATCCGGAAGCAATTCCCTTTAAAAAGCATCTGAAACAGTTATTTTATCATCAATGGTAATTACTCCATTTACAAAGCAAAACGGAAATAGCACAGAAAAAGCAGCAATGACCTTTCTCATGTCACTGCTGCTTTGCTCCAATGTTCCCTGGGGGAATCGAACCCTCAACTGCCCCTTAGGAGGGGGCCGTTATATCCATTTAACTAAGGAAACCTATTCAAGTGCCTATCGTATGTTACCAATAAAGCACTTAATATTATAACATAACTATTGCTTAAAAGCAACACTTCCCTGAAGCCATATCTGACCCTTAAATCTTCTTCCAATATCGGGCTCACCAAGAAGGTCTGCTTTATTCACTGCAACCGTTATATTAAGATTATTACATTCGATAACCATAATATAGACTATTTCCTTTGTATAATGGTTAGTTTCCTCCGTAAGTTCAAGAATTTCACCAACAACCTGATACTGGTCGCACTCAACTCCACAAGGCATAAAAGACGAATCGACTATTGTAAATACATCCTCTTTTAATATACGCTGTGAAAGCTGGTTATATGTATCGATATCCTCAATAGTAAGATTTTCAATTGCTGCTTCATCACCATTTTTAGCTGCCTGAATAAGCTTCTCCCTTTCCTCCTGCGCTCTCTTTGCCTTTACAGGCTCTACTTTCTTATGAGAAGGTAAAAGTATCATGCCCCCGAGAGAAAGTGCCGTTAAGCTCACCCTTCGGTTTTTGATAGGTATTTTATACAGTGTGCCTTTAGTATCTATATTATATTCCTTCTGATTTAATCCGTCCTTATCAAATATAAATTCAAGATAATCCATAACATTCTGTAAGTAGAATATAAGCGTAACTCCTGTCTTTGACTCATCGCATACAACTGCAAACGATTCTTTATCGAGATGTCTTTCTATTGTTATCTCATCATTATCACAGCTTGTTTTTCCAAGTATAAAAGGAAAATAATACTCATATATGAATTCATCACCTTTAAATCTGCCATATATATATAATCCTGTAGATTCACTTACCCTGACTATAACAGCTCCTCTGTTAAGCTTAGTATTCTTTATTACAAAACCTTTTTCTATACTGTCCAGTATTCCGGCGTGAATCATCTCTTCCTCAAAATCCGCATCAAGATACTGGAATCCTATAGTCCTTATATATAAATTCATAATTATCCTTCTAAATATATTTCTTATTATCTTAAACTCTGCACCTATTCGGTATCAATAATAAATACTGTGAGATACTTCATAAGGTCTTTTTCTACATTGTCCTCATACTCTGAACCGTCTGCGTGCTTTAACATCTTAATAACCGGTCTGTCTGTAAACTTGTGATTCTGCCTTACAACAACGCCTGACTCGCCCTCACTTGTTATAACCTTTATACCAACAGGATATACCGCAACTGACTCAAGAAGCTTATCTGTCATCATTGCATCATACTTTATGCCCTGATTAGCCTTTATGTACTCTATCGCCTCATATATCTTAAGCTTTGGACTGCCAACCCCACTTATAAGGCTGTCAAAGTCATCACACAAAGACACAAGCTTTACCTCTGTCTTTATCTTTTCACCCTTATGCTGGAATGGATATCCCTTTCCGTCTATTCTTTCGTGGTGCAAAAGAATAATCTCTTTTGCTATGTCAGGAATCCAGTCCTCATCCTGAAGAGAACTGTAGCCAAATATAGTATGTTTCTTGTATTCCAGCGCATCCTTTGTATTCATATACGTTTCATTGGTATTCATATAAGGCACCTTGATGTAGCGCAGACCTATATCGTGAAGTATCGCACCTATTGATATATTACGCACTTGACGTTCACTCATTTTCAGTCTGAGTGCCATAATTGTTGAAAGCGCACACACGTTAATACAATGTGTATACATATCTGTAGAAAGATTTCTCATCTCAGTTATATTCGTGATAACTTCCGGCTCCTCTATAACTGACTCGATAATCTTCTCAGCCTCTTTTCCAAGCACTTTAAGGTCATTATTATGCTTGTAAATGTGTTTTTCCAGCACATTTTTCATAATAACTCTTGAGTTGCTTGCTGTTTCTTCAACCTTGTAAATGTGATGGTCCTCCATATAACTGTCTGACTGCTTATGTATTGCAAAGCTGCTGTCATAAACCTCATCACCAGTGCTATCTATATAGCCAGCACTGACAATATTACCACCTGATATATTGTCACTATCATCAATACTGACTCCCATTACACTTTTTTTATTATCAGCTGTTTCTGATTTCACATTTTCTATATCATGATCTTGCTCATCAGAAACATTTACGTCATATTCTTCATTATTTGTATCTAAAAATTCTTCTTCAGAACCTATAACAATGTGTCTGTAATCATCCTTACTGATTACCTCTTCTGGATAATCCTTTATAAAAAGAGTCTTTATCCCTAAACGAATCACTCTGTTTATAAGCTCCGGCTTTAATTCAACATCTGCATGTATAAGCACTGTTCCGCTATCTGTCACTATAGGAAGGGCCACTATCTCATTACCCTTAAGATTTTTTACCTTGACCTTTTTCATACATACTCCATTCCAGCTTACGAGCTACATAATATAACAACACGAATAAATCGTACACTCAACTGTTCCCCATTACATATCTTACGAACACATTTAACGCTATAAATGTAATAGCTTTATATATTTATAAAGATAACACAAATCCGTCCATATATCAAATAACCGTGTCAGAATTTAATAACCTTTTGATATAAATAGCTACTAAATACTGGCACGGTATATTAATATTAATATTCTGTTTAAATGAACTTACTTGCTAAGCTCTGTCTTTCCGCCCATATATGGCTGAAGCGCCTTAGGAATTTTAACACTTCCATCCGCCTGAAGATTGTTCTCTAAAAATGCGATTAACATTCTTGGAGGTGCAACACATGTGTTGTTAAGTGTATGTGCAAAGTACTTGTTCTTATCTGGACCCTGTACTCTTATCTTTAATCTTCTTGCCTGTGCATCTCCTAAGTTAGAGCATGAACCTACTTCAAAGTACTTCTTCTGTCTTGGTGACCATGCTTCTACATCTATAGATCTTACCTTAAGATCTGCAAGGTCTCCTGAGCAGCATTCAAGTGTTCTTACAGGAATATCAAGAGAACGGAAGAGGTCTACTGTATTCTTCCAGAGCTTATCAAACCACATCTTACTGTCTTCTGGCTTACAAACAACTATCATTTCCTGTTTTTCAAACTGGTGAATTCTGTAAACGCCTCTTTCTTCTATACCGTGTGCTCCCTTTTCTTTTCTAAAGCATGGTGAGTAACTTGTAAGTGTCTTTGGAAGCTCCTCTTCTGGTGTAATTGTATCAATAAACTTACCAATCATTGAATGCTCACTTGTACCGATAAGGTAAAGATCTTCACCTTCAATCTTGTACATCATTGCATCCATTTCATCAAAGCTCATAACACCTGTTACTACGTTGCTTCTTATCATATAAGGAGGTATACAGTATGTGAATCCTCTGTCTATCATGAAATCTCTTGCATAAGAAATAACTGCTGAGTGAAGTCTTGCAATATCTCCCATAAGATAGTAGAAACCATTACCAGCAACCTTACCAGCCGCATCAAGGTCAATACCATCAAACTTCTGCATAATCTCTGTATGATATGGTATTTCATAATCAGGAACAACTGGGTCACCGAACTTTTCTACTTCCACATTCTCACTATCATCCTTACCAATAGGAACACATGGGTCGATGATATTAGGAATAGTCATCATTATCTTAGTAACCTTTTCGTTAAGCTCTGCTTCCTTTGATTCAAGCTCTGCTAATCTGTCAGCGCTTTCTGAAACCTGCTTCTTAACTTCTTCTGCTTCTTCTTTCTTGCCCTGTGCCATAAGTGCACCAATCTGCTTAGAAAGCTTGTTCTTGTTAGCTCTTAACTCATCAGCTTCTGTCTGTGCAGCTCTTGCCTGTGCATCAAGCTCAATAACTTCATCAACTAAAGGTAACTTTCTATCCTGAAACTTGTTCTTTATATTCTGCTTTACTATGTCTGGATTTTCTCTGACAAACTTTAAATCTAACATACTTTCCTCCAAAATCTGTATTCGTAATCATACTTCATTAATTATGCACCTTTTTATACATAATTTCCAGTATTTTATTACGTAGTTTTTATTTTTATTTATTTGTTTTTATCGGTATATATCTGTGTATATAACATTGTTTTTTATCTTTAACTTATATCCATTTTATTTAGTTTAAACATATTTTTTGTCTAAATATATTTTTAAAAATTATAATAGATATGTGGCATTGTAACACATATAAATCAGGTAGTATTTTAAATTAGCTACTATAAATGAGTAAATTATCTTTGTGTATTTTTTTGTATCTGCTCATTTATAGTTAGCTATCTGAAATCTTATAGTATACTTTTTTACTTCTTACTTATTATTTACGTTATTAACTATATCATTTACTTCCTGACTAAGTGCCTCATCGCCCATTCTTCCGGCAACAGCCTGATTAAGTGCTTTTTCTTCTTCTCCACCAAGCTCTATAAATGACTTACCATTAATAATTTCTTTTATATATGCAAAACAGCCATTATTACTGTGCATTACATTTAAAAGATAACCGTTATTATTACTATCAAGCATACACAATGCAAAGCTTAACTTACCACCCATTTCATGAAATGCATCATACTTTACAATTCCTATTTTATGGAATGTGTACTGCATTTTCTCATAAATATCCTTGATTGCATCTGTATTGTCTGTATATGTTTCCTTAAGAAGCTTAACATCATCAGTATACGCTTTTATAATCTGTTCTATACTCTTTCCTTCAGAACCTTCCATCATCATATTGTACTTTTTCTTCATAGATGATGACTTAGCGATTGCAACTATTGATAACACAATAGATATAATAAGTAATACAGCAATACCTATTAAAACATATAATGTTTCTACGCTAAACAGTCCAAATACATCTAACATCTGTTTTTCCTCGTACTTATATAGTAGTAGTTTTTATTGACCCTCTCCAAGGTCACTTGTTTTTATTTATGTATTTTGTATCTATATATATTAAACTAAAACAAACAGTGGCACAATGTTTTTATGCTAATTATTATTTAATTTTCTTAACATATCATATATTCTTTCAAGTTCAGCCTGAGAATAATAATCAATTTCAATTTTTCCTTTATTATTACTCTTATTTTTGATTATTACCTGAGTGCCAAGTATATTTTTTAGCTTCTGTTCTATATCTCTGTACACAAAATCATTTGCTGGGAGTTTTTTTTCTTTCTTTTCCGGTTCATCAAGACTTTTCATGAGTTTTTCTACTTCACGCACACTTAACTTTTCATCAAATATTTTCTGTGCAATCATATACTGCTTATCATTATCATCTATTGATAAAATTGTTCTTGCATGTCCACTGCTTATTTTACCTTCAATGACCATGTCCTGAACTCTTTCATCCAGTTTTAATAAACGTAATGCATTCGTTATAGCTGCTCTCGACTTAGACACCTTTTCTGCAACTTCATCCTGCTTTAATCTATAATCTTTAATAAGTCTTTGATAAGCTCTTGCTTCTTCTATCGGATTAAGATCTTCTCTTTGTATATTTTCAATAAGAGCTATTTCCATTACTTCCTGAGTTGAGTAATCTTTTATTACTACTGGAACTTCCTTTACTCCTGCAAGCTTTGCCGCTCTCCATCTTCTTTCACCAGCAATTATTTCATAATAATCATCCTTTTTTTGCACTAAAAGTGGCTGCAATACACCATATTGCTTTATTGACTCAGATAATTCAATTAACGCATCCTCATCAAATACTTTTCTTGGCTGGTCTTTATTAGGTTCTATAAGTGACAACTTAACTTTTGTTTCAACTGGAACTTTTACCTCTTTTACAACTTCCTTTACAACTTCTTTTACTACAACATTGTCTTCTTTCTTTTTCTCTTCAACATTGATAAGATTAGAAATTCCTCTTCCCAAACCACCTTTTCCTTTAGTTTTTGAGCTTGATTTTGCTGGACTCTTTGTTTCTGTTGATTTAGCAGGCATATTTATTCTCCTTTAATTAATTTTATTTCTTATAATTTTATTTCTTATCTCTTTCCATAACTTCCTGTGCCAATAACCTATAGCTTTCCGCACCTGTTGACTTTGTATCATATATGTTAATAGGTTGACCATAACTAGGTGCCTCTGCCAATCTTATATTTCTTGGAATTATTGTCTTGTATATAGTCTGATTAAGATTATCCTTAACATTTTCGACTACCTGAAGAGAAAGGTTAGTTCTTGAATCAAACATTGTAAACACAACGCCTTCCATTTCAAGTTTTTTATTAAGTTTTTTCTTAACAAGATTAATTGTATACATAAGCTGTGTTAATCCCTCAAGCGCATAATACTCACACTGTATTGGAACAAGCACAGTGTCAGCTGCTGTCATTGCATTTACCGTAAGCATGCTAAGTGAGGGAGGACAATCCATAATTATATAATTATATTTTCTCCTTATTTTTGATATTTCATCTTTTAATACATATTCTCGTCTTTCTACATTTATTAAGTCAATTTCTGCTCCAGCGAGATTAACATTTGCTGGAACCACATCAAGATTATCATATACATTGTCTATGATAGTATCTTTTATGCTGCTTTCTCTTAAAATCACATCATATACTGTATTTTCCGCATTATCTTTATCTATGCCAACTCCGCTTGTTGCATTACCCTGCGGGTCAATATCTATAAGCAGAACTTTTTGACCTGCTTCAGCAAGACATGCTGACAAGTTTATGGCTGTTGTTGTCTTGCCAACTCCACCTTTTTGGTTGGCAATTGCTATAACTCTCCCCATATTTAACCTCTTTCTATTTTATATTTGCCTCTGTGTTTTGTATTAAATCATATAATGTTTCACGTGAAACATATATTATTTGCATCTATAATTCAAATAATCAATTCATATATAAACCTGTTTATATTACACTTATATTATTTAAAGATAATAATTATTTCTAAGAAATTCAAATCGAATTATGTTTCACGTGAAACATAATTTAATTATTGTGCTATGAATATTCTGCCTTATCAAGATGAATAATTTGTCCAATACCATACCAAAAGTGTACAGTATTTTCTTCTTGAGATAAGTAAGGATATCAGCAGCCAGATATTTTTTGCCACTTTCGTAAAAAATATCGAAACGTACATAAAATCAAATGCTGTGACAAAGGCTTTAAAACAGCTGATTTGGCAGCAAATCTATCATATATAAAGTTGTAAACTGATGTATAGTTACTATAAATGAGCAAATTTAAAATTTTTCACAAGTATGTCCGCATTAAAAAAGCATATTTTTCATAATCTATTGAAATGTATCTGTGATATAAACAAAGACAAATTATTTTCGTGCATTTTCTGTACTTGCTTATTTATAGTATAGTTATTTATATTTTATTTTAAGTAATCAAAACCATCCATTTATATATTATAAAAAGACATATTTTATATAAAATTCAAAGCAAATTACTTAAGATATACAAAATTGTATATCACTTAATCTACATTAACTTTATATTAATAAGGTTAATCCAAGTTATAATTTATTATTAATATTTAGATGATTATAAAAATAATATATTCCAAATCATTACAAAACAATATAAAATCGCAAGCAACTAATATTTTTTATTATTAACTCAAACTTCGCACATTAAAATGTGCCTATACACCTTGAAAATTCAATAATAACTGGCATAAAAAAGCATGAAGCCAAAGGTTTTGGTATAATTGAGTTGTCGAAAAACAATTATAAACCGGAGGCTCATGCTATGAATAAAAGTATAACACAAGCGACTCAAAATGATAAGCAGATTTCTGAATCTATCAAAAGTTTTTTCACAAAGTTTCATATTTCCTCAGCCTTGAAGGCGGTCAATACCTGCAAAAGGAAAGGTGCTCCTGTAGCGGAGATTTTTCAATACATGTTTCTGCTGATTTTCTCCAACAGAAGTATGTATATGAGTCTGCTCACAGGAAAAAATACCCCTGATTTTGCACACTTAATCAGTTTAAACTTTTGAATTATTCTTAATATGCATAGAAATTCTTATTAGTACTACTATCATTTCACTACACTATTTCTAAGCTATATCAAAAATACTTTTCAAAATATGTTTCACGTGAAACATATCAATATTATTCTTAATCAGATAACTACAATATAAATCTATAATTATAACAAAAGTATTAATTTCTTAGTTAGCTCTATTTTTTCACTCCACATTATAATGACATTTCATAATAAATATTGTAAATAAATCCATTTAATATTAAAAACATTCATTTATTTTCTGTATCAGACCAGTCACAAGTTTAAAAGTCTTATCGTATAAGCACAAACAACTTTGAATATTTTTGATCTTTATATCATTCTAGCAGCTGTTAATTTTAATTTTTTAATATACTACTATAAATGAGCAAATACAGAAAAATGCACAAAAATAATCTGCTTTTGTTTGTATCTCAGATACATTTTAAAAGATTATGAAAAATCTGTTTTCTGATGCGGACATAATTATGCAACACATAATATTTAATTATATTTATTAGTCTAATACGAAAATATATATTTTTCAATACAAAAAATAAGTTTTTATTACATTTCAGTTAGATTGTTTCACGTGAAACATATATATTAAAAACTGGTATAAAATATTGCTAATACAATATTTCATACCAGTTTGTTAAATTTCATAATATAAACTTCTATTATCACTTATAACATTATAAAAAAAGCATCAACATCTACAATTACCTTTATCAATCACTTTAATGTTATTATATCATTCTTTATAGCAAAAACTGCTGCCTGTGTTCTATCAGATACATCTATCTTTTTAAATATATTGGAAATATGGTTTTTAACTGTTCTTTCGCTGATGTTAAGTACCGAGGCTATTTCCTTATTTGAAGAGCCTGCTGCTATCATCTTAAGTACTTCTATTTCTCTTCTTGTAAGTTCCTTTGTCTTATCCCTCATAAGGTCACGCTCAGCAAGTCTTACATTTAACAATGGTACAAGACTTGGTTCAATATAAGTTTCTCCATTATATACAGATAAAATAGCCTTTTTTAGTGTGTCAAAATCTGAGTCCTTCAGAATATAACCATCGCAGCCCTCATCAAGTGCTTTTATTAAATATTCAACCTCATTATGTATAGTTAAAACTATCACCTTACATTTCATTTTCTGGCTCTTTATAATATTAAGAACCTGTAAGCCATCAAGATTAGGCATATTAATATCCAAAAGAATAATATCTGGTTGTGTTTTATTAGCATAATTAAGACATTCATATCCATCTCCTGCCTCGCCCACAACATTAATATCATCATCCATTTCCAATAATTGTTTTAGTCCTTCTCTGACCATCATATGGTCATCTGCCAGTAATATATTAACAGACATATAATTACCCATCCCTTCTAATGTTAAACTATAATATTGTTCCACTAACTATAAACAATACCATTTTACACTAAAATCTATAAATATCTTTATTTAATTTTCTTACATTATACTAGTTTTCTTTCTGATGTAATCATAAAATCATGATAATAACAGGGCTAATGCAAAGGTATTTTGATCAAGAATTCTGCTCTATCTCTATTATATTCTATGTTTCCTTTTAAAAGAGAAACTCTTTCACTTAACATTCTTAAACCATACCCACTATTATTACTCTTAACCTTGCCTATAGAGTTATAATCAAATCCAATTCCATCATCCCTGTAATCAATATATATATATTCCTCATCTGTATAAACATCTATATATATATTAGAACATTCTGCATATTTATACGAATTACTTGAAAGTTCGTTAATAATTCTAAGGCACGATATACACACTATCTGTGACATTTCATCTGTACAGTCAACTGATGTATGAACTATAATATCTTTGTAATTATTATCAAGCTTATCCACAAGATTAAGTAATGCTTCATTAAATCCAAGGTCATCAAGTTCCATTGGTCTTAACTGATATATAATATCTCTTAAGTCCTTTATACTGTCCTTTATAAGCGCCTTTGCATTATTAATCTCTATTTGGGCACGATTAATATCCCGGCTCATAATCTGGCTGATGAACTCTTCCTTATGTATAAGAGCTGTAAGATTCTGAACAACTGTATCATGTATATCACGCGATATTCTTTGTCTGTCCTCTTCGAGTATCCACAATATTTCTGAATTGCTTTCTTTTTCCGCTTCATTATCAACATTTTCATTGTTTTTTTCTTCAGAAATGTTAATAACATCTTTCATTTCATTAATACTGTTAATAATTTCATTAAGTTCTTTCTTCTTCTTTGCCTTTAACCCTTCCAGCTCCGATTTTTTATTTTGGAGAATGTTATATTCTTTTTCTTTGAAATAATTAGCATTGGTTGAATTAAACAATTCCTGAGTTTTATCGCCTTTATTTATAATTTCATCCATCTTATTACATAAAGCATTTAATTCTAATTCTATTGAATTGATATTATAATTATATTCATTAACATTCTTTTCAAGCTTTTCTATCTGATTGGCTATATATTCAACTGCTTTTTCAGATTGATTACATTTTTCCATACTACTTTTCCTTATTATTATGCTATATGCAACATTAATCTAACTTTTTTTATAAATTCTAACCCATTTATGAATAAAAATAAAGTCCTTTTTTGAAAGTATGTTTCTCTATGTTTTTATATATTAACTCTTCACAACATTTTTATATTATAATTCCATGACAGATTCCTATAATATTCGGCTGCAAATGTGTATTAAAATCAATTATTATTTCTTATATTTTTTCAATTTCTTTATCCAATATATTTGATTGCCACATTAAACCAGATAGACTATAATATTATTATAAAGTTTTCACTCTTTACACTTTAATACCCTGCCACATAATATCTGAATATATAACAAATGAACAAATGCAGAAAACAAAAGTCTTTAGAATAATTAAGACAATTAAATACAAAATAGCTAAATACTAAACAACGATAAACAGACAACTTTAAAATACAAAATAATTAAATATTAAAATGCAAAACAAAAAGTTATAACAATATAAGTATCGGTGCGCACCCGACTCCAAGCATTAAGCATAAAATGTGCGCAGAAGAGAGGTTCAGTTTACCATGAATAAATGGAAAAAAATAGGGCTTGCTGCTGGTATGGGAACCGCAGTAATAGCCACTACCCATATTATAAACAAATTTATATTCCAGTCTGCAACCAAAAATAATTATACATTCACAGATATGTTAACAAAAGAATATAAATGGAAGTTTGGAAAAATATCATACTCTGTGTACGGCGATAAAGATTCAGCTCCTTTATTACTTGTCCACAATCTTAACACATACAGTTCCGGATATGAATGGATTAACGTAATAAACCGTCTGTCAGACAATCATTGTGTTTATGTGCTAGACCTGCTTGGCTGCGGACATTCCGATAAGCCACATATCACATACACTACTTATATGTATACACAGCTTCTTAATGACTTTATTACAAATGTTATTGGAAAACCGGCAGATATTATTGCCACTGGCAGCTCAGCTCCAATAGCCATAAGTGCCGCATACACTAACAACAAGCTTTATAAGAAGATATTGCTTGTAAGTCCACAGGCTATCTCAAAGGCTATGATAGTTCCTGGAAAACGTGCCAACATCAGGCGCAGACTTCTTTCTATTCCTGTGATAGGAACTACTATTTACAATATATGTGTAAGAAAGGGCCGCCTTGAAAATATACTTGGAAAGCGCACCTTTGGCGATGGTCTTGTACCTATAGATTATCTCAATGCTTCTTATGAAAATGCACACTTATCTGGCGCATCAAGCAAGTACTTATTCTCAAGCACAGAATGTCACTACACGACTGTTTCTATAACAAAGGCAGTAAAAGAGCTTAACAACTGCATTTATATTATAAATGGTGATGTAAATGCCGCTTCAGCAAACGAATATGTATCACTTAACAGTGCTATAGAAGTTGTAAATATACCTCGCGCCGGAGCACTTCCACAGGTTGATGAGCCTGAGGAATTCATAAAGCAGTGTGAGATACTGCTCTTTAATTAATTAACAATATACGGACAAAATTATATAACTTTTTAGATTTGCTCATTTATAGTTTACAACTTATTTTAT
>ULYU01041533.1_pt1 | contig 21079 bp, 18 predicted proteins | sample 1962481 | NCBI WGS metagenome assembly ULYU01 (sample SAMEA4835872, study PRJEB28245) | human gut metagenome | biome: gut microbiome; material: fecal sample | place: Denmark | collected 2008 | reverse complement strand
TGTAACTTTGAAGAGTAGTCATTTTAGTTTTGACACCCTCTTGGACTATTTATATTTAGCGGACAGTAATATTTCATTTTATATAGAGTTGCACTAATTCTTTAATGAAGTCGTCTTACTTCGACCGATGTGAGCACGCGTAACGGTCGGTGTGAACGTTCACATCGGTCGGTGTGAGCGTGCGTATCGGTCGAAGTAAGACAACTTTGTTAAGACTTTTCAATTTGCATCAAAGAATTTCATGACTTCTTTTCAAGAACAAAACCCCACCTTACAATCTATTTCGAAATCTTATCATTATATAATAATGTAAATGTAACATAGTATTTTTCTTTTTTCTAACTCTTTTTTCATACATTTGCCCCCAGAAACATTAAATGGAATACGCTTATCATGCATAATAACTTAGTTATAGTAGAGTCTCCGGCGAAAGCCAAAACCATCGAAAAATTCTTAGGCGATGGCTATAAAGTACTGTCCAGCTACGGACACATACGAGACCTGCGTAAACAGGCAGGAGGTATTGATATAGAACACAATTTCACCCCCTTATATGAAGTACCGAAAGACAAAGAAAAAGTAGTGGCAGAACTTAAGAAAGAAGCCAAGAAAGCCGATACAGTATGGCTCGCATCCGATGAAGACCGCGAAGGAGAAGCCATATCATGGCATTTGTCTGAAGTATTGAAACTTGATCCGGAAAAGACTAAGCGTATCGTGTTTCATGAAATTACGAAACCGGCTATCCAGAACGCTATAGAGCATCCGCGTACCATCAATCTTGACTTGGTAGACGCTCAGCAGGCACGCCGCGTGCTCGACCGTATCGTGGGCTTCGAATTGTCGCCTGTATTATGGAGAAAAATCAAGCCGTCATTGTCGGCAGGACGTGTACAGTCGGTTACCGTACGTCTTATAGTAGAGAAAGAAAGAGAACTGCAGGCATTCGTGAGCGAAGCATTCTACAAAGTAGTAGCACAGTTTATCACAGCCGACGGCTCTTCTATAAAAGCCGATTTCTCTAAACGCTTCAAGACAGAAAAAGAAGCGCAGGCGTTCCTTGAAAGCTGCAAGGGAAAGACATTTACAGTAGAAGACGTGGCTACCAAGCCGCTGAAACGTACTCCGGCAGCTCCTTTCACCACTTCTACTCTTCAACAAGAAGCGGCTAGAAAATTAGGATATACTGTTGCCCAGACCATGATGCTGGCTCAGCAATTATATGAAAGCGGAAAGATTACTTACATGCGTACCGACTCGGTGAACTTATCCGAGCTGGCTCTGCAAGCAAGTAAAGAGACTATCTTGGCTAAAATGGGAGAAAAGTATGTGCAGACCCGCCATTACACTACCCACACCAAAGGCGCTCAGGAAGCGCACGAGGCTATCCGCCCTACCGATATGTCTAAATCGACTATCGAAGGTACAGGACAAGAAAAGCGTCTGTACAATTTGATTTGGAAACGTACCATCGCTTCGCAGATGGCGGATGCCGAACTGAAGAAAACTACCATCACCATCTCTATGAGCGGTGAAGCAGAATCGTTTGTAGCGACTGGTGAAGTCATCGTGTTCGACGGTTTCTTAAAAGTATACCGTGAATCGAACGACGACGACAACGAACAAGACAGCGAAACCGGATTGCTTCCTGCATTAGAGAAGGGAGAAAAGCTCAGCTATCAAGATATTACTGCTGTAGAACGTTTCAGTCAGCCGCCTGCCCGATATACTGAAGCTAGCCTAGTGCGCAAGCTTGAAGAATTGGGTATCGGTCGTCCGTCTACTTATGCGCCAACCATATCTACCATTCAGCAACGCGGATATGTAGAAAAGGGAAGTCGCGAAGGTGTGGAACGTAAGTTCACCGTATTAAGTCTGAAAGGTGACGAAATAGAAAAGACCGTACACACCGAGATGACAGGAAGCGAGAAATCGAAATTGATGCCTACCGACGTTGGTATGGTGGTAAACGATTTCTTGAAAGAATTCTTCCCGCAAATCATGGACTACAATTTTACGGCAAACATTGAAAAGCAATTCGATGAGATAGCCGAAGGCGATAAGAAATGGACAGACGTAATGGAGCATTTCTACGAAGGGTTCCATCCATTGGTAGAAGGCTCTATTGCAGCTAAGTCAGAACATAAAGTAGGTGAACGTTTGTTGGGAACCGACCCTATAAGCGGAAAGCCAGTATCGGTAAAGATTGGACGATTCGGTCCTGTAGTACAAATAGGTATGGTAGAAGACGAAGAAAAGCCGCGCTTTGCACAGCTTAAAAAAGAGTATTCTATGGAAACCATAACCTTGGAACAGGCATTAGAATTGTTTAAGTTGCCGCGTACATTAGGCGAGCTGGAAGGCAAGACCGTAACCGTAGGAGCCGGACGATTTGGACCATACGTTCGTTACGACAACCAATACGTATCTATCCCCAAGACTATGGACCCGCTGACCATCTCGCTTGAAGAAGCCGAAGAACTTATAAAAACGAAGAAAGAAGCCGAAGCCAAGAAAGTAATAAAGACTTTCGACGAAGAACCGGAACTTCAGATTCTGAACGGAAGATACGGACCTTATATTTCTTATAAGAAAGAAAACTATAAGATTCCTAAAACCGTAGAAGCAGCCGACCTTACACTGGAGGCATGCTTTAGCGTAATAAAATTACAACAAGAAAAAGGAAGTGGACGTAAAACAACACGCTCTACTGCCAAAAAGAAATAAATGAGAAGAATATTTCTGATAGGTTATATGGGTTCGGGCAAAACAACTTTAGGAAAAGCTTTTGCCCGTGCCATGAATCTCCAGTTCATAGACTTGGACTGGTATATAGAGGAACGCTTGCGCAAAACCGTTACCGAACTGTTTGCCGAAAGAGGTGAAGACGGATTCCGTATAATAGAAAAGAACATGCTGCACGAGGCTGGCGAATTTGAAGATACTATAATAGCCGCCGGTGGAGGTACTCCTTGCTTTTTCGATAACATGGAATACATGAACAGCATGGGAGACACTGTTTTTCTTGAAGCAAGCGATGAGGCTTTATTGCGCAGACTGAAAGCCGGCAAAAGCAAACGTCCACTACTCGCCAATAAAACCGACGACGAATTGATGGATACGATAACAACGGCATTAAAGAAAAGACTGCCGTTTTATCAACAAGCAAAATACACGTTTTGTTCCGACAGGCTGGAAAGCAAGGAACAGATAAGCGACTCAGTGGAATGCTTAAAACAACTATTAGACTATAAATAATTATTTTATGCTGTGAAATGAGAAAATGGCGTATTGAAGATTCAGAAGAACTCTACAACATTACTGGTTGGGGTGTTTCTTACTTTAGTATTAATGACAAAGGTCATGTAGTAGTAACCCCTCGTAAAGACGGTGTGGCTGTCGACTTAAAAGAATTGGTCGACGAACTACAGCTTAGGGATGTAACAGCCCCTATGTTGATACGTTTTCCCGATATCTTGGATAACCGTATCGAAAAGATTTCTAATTGTTTTTCCATCGCTTCGGAAGAATATGGCTACCAGGCGCAAAACTTTATCATCTACCCTATCAAGGTAAACCAGATGAGACCTGTGGTAGAAGAGATAATAAGCCATGGAAAGAAATTCAACTTAGGACTTGAAGCAGGTTCTAAGCCCGAACTTCATGCTGTAATAGCCATCAATACCGACTCCGACTCGCTGATTATCTGTAACGGATATAAGGACGAGAGTTATATAGAGTTGGCTCTGTTGGCGCAGAAGATGGGAAAAAGAATTTTCTTAGTCGTAGAAAAGCTAAACGAACTGAAACTAATCGCCAAAATAGCTAAGCAGCTTAATGTGCGCCCCAACATTGGTATTCGCATTAAATTGGCGTCTTCGGGTAGCGGTAAATGGGAAGAAAGCGGAGGCGATGCCAGCAAGTTCGGACTTACTTCAAGCGAATTGCTCGAAGCGCTCGACTTCATCGAAAAGAAAGAGATGAAAGACTGCCTCAAGCTTATTCATTTCCACATCGGAAGTCAAGTCACTAAGATTAGACGCATAAAGACTGCATTACGCGAGGCTTCACAGTTCTATGTCCAGCTGCATCAGTTAGGATTCCCTGTAGAATTCGTAGATATAGGCGGCGGATTGGGCGTAGACTATGATGGCACACGTTCATCATACAGCGAAAGCAGCGTGAACTATTCTATCCAAGAATATGTAAACGACTCTATATCTATAATGGTGGATGCCAGCAACAAGAATAATATTCCGCATCCTAACATTATCACAGAAAGCGGTCGCTCGCTCACTGCGCACCATTCTGTACTGATATTCGAAGTTCTGGAAACAGCTTCTTTGCCAGAGATGGACGAAGATTTCGAAGTCAGCGAAAACGATCATGAGCTTGTTCAGGAATTGTATCAGATATGGGACAACCTGAACCAAAGCAGAATGCTCGAAGCATGGCACGATGCGCAGCAGATACGCGAAGAAACGCTAGATTTGTTTAGCCACGGTATAGTAGACCTGAAGACACGTGCTCAAATAGAACGCTTGTATTGGTCGGTATGTAGAGAAATAGATCATATCGCCAGCGGACTTAAGCACGCTCCCGACGAATTCCGTAAGTTAGACAAGCTTTTGGCAGACAAATATTTCTGTAACTTCTCATTGTTCCAGTCGTTGCCAGACTCATGGGCTATAGATCAGATATTCCCTATCATGCCTATCCAACGCTTGGACGAGAAACCCGATCGCTGTGCTACCCTGCAGGATATCACTTGCGACTCTGACGGAAAGATTGCCAACTTCGTATCTTCACGTAACGTATCGCACGATTTGCCTGTACACTCTATCAAAGCTAAAGAATCGTACTACATTGGCGTATTCTTGGTAGGTGCTTATCAGGAAATTTTGGGCGATATGCACAACTTGTTTGGCGATACAAACGCCGTTCACGTAACAGTAAACGAAAAAGATTATACCATTGATCAGGTAATAGACGGAGAAACCGTAGCCGAAGTGCTCGACTATGTACAGTACAGCCCCAAAAAGCTGGTACGTACACTCGAAACTTGGGTAACCAAATCGGTGAAAGAAGGAAAGATAAGCCTGGAAGAAGGCAAGGAATTCCTTTCTAACTACCGTTCGGGTCTGTACGGCTATACCTATCTGGAATAAAGCGGAATACATATAATACAAAAGATATATGGCGAAAAATAAGCTAACTATCATAAAAGTAGGCGGGAAAATAGTAGAAGAGCCCGAAACGCTGAATCAACTTCTCGAGGACTTCTCTAACATCGAAGGGTATAAACTCTTGGTGCACGGAGGAGGAAGATCGGCTACGCGCATGGCGGCGCAGCTGGGCATTGAAAGCAAAATGGTAAACGGACGACGCATTACCGACGCTGAGACACTGAAGGTGGTAACTATGGTTTACGGAGGTTTGGTTAATAAGAACATAGTAGCCGGACTGCAAGCCAAAGGTGTAAACGCTATCGGACTGACTGGTGCCGACATGAATGCCATCCTTTCTGTAAAACGACCGGTTAAAGACGTAGACTATGGTTTTGTGGGCGACGTGAAGCAAGTAAACGAACCTGCTTTATCGGCACTCATAAATCAAGGCATAGTTCCGGTAATGGCACCTCTTACACACGACGGAGAAGGTCATATACTGAACACCAACGCCGACACCATAGCAGGAGAAACCGCCAAGGCTTTGGCTGCTACCTTCGACGTAACATTGGTATATTGCTTTGAGAAGAAAGGAGTATTGCGCGACGAAAACGATGACGACAGCGTAATACCCGTTATCACCCCCGACTTGTTCAAGCAATATGTAGACGATGGTACTATACAAGGAGGAATGATTCCGAAGTTGGAAAATTCTTTTTCCGCAATAAATGCCGGTGTAAGTCAAGTCGTAATAACCTCTGCTACAGATATTAACAAAAATTCTGGCACTTTAATCAAAAAATAATTCAAAAAAATAGCGGGCGAGTGTAACTTTTGAAACACTTGCCCGTCATTATTATAGAACGCGATGAAAGAAATCAGTTTCCGAAACGATATATTACCGCTAAAAGACAAGCTATACAGATTAGCATTGCGCATAACTCTGGATAGTGCGGAAGCGGAGGATATTGTACAGGACACTATGATTAGGGTATGGAACAAGCGCGATGAATGGGCGCAGTTCAACTCGATAGAAGCTTTCTGTCTTACGGTAGCAAGAAACCTTGCCATAGACCGAAGCCAAAAATCGGAGGCCCAAAACATAGAGCTGACTACTGAAACGCAAGAGATGTCCGACGGTTCTACTCCAGAACGACAACTGGAGCGAAGCGAGCAAATGGATTTAGTGCGAAAACTCATAAACGAATTGCCCGAAAAGCAACGCACCATAATTCAACTACGAGACATTGAAGAGAAAAGCTATAAGGAGATAGCCGATGTAATGCAACTGACAGAAGACCAAGTAAAGGTGACGCTGTTCAGAGCAAGACAAAGGATTAAAGCAAAATATAACGAGATACAAAGTTATGGACTATAAGTATATTGAACAACTACTGGAAAAGTATTGGAACTGCCAGACTTCAATAGAAGAAGAGCAGATCTTGAAATATTTCTTTCGTCAGAAAGAGATTCCAGCCCATCTGCTTCAATATAAAGCAGTGTTCGCTTGCTTGGAAAAAGAGCAAGACTTAAAACTGGGAGATGACTTTGACGAACGAATTTTAGCAGAGATAGAACGTCCGGTGGTAAAAGCACGCCGATTGACATTGCGCTCGCGCTTCATGCCGTTATTTAAGGCAGCCGCAGTAATGATACTGCTGTTCACCATAGGAGGCGTAGTAAAACAGTCGATGGGCAGCGACAAGGCCGATATAGTTTACGTATACGACCAATACAGCAACAAGGCGAACGACCCGCAAGTGGCATACGAAGGCGACTCGGTCAAAACTTTGTTCAAGTCGGAACCAATGTTCCGGCAAGAGAAGGACAATGAATAGAACATTTTCATTTGCTTTTATATAGATAGTTAGTGCTTATTTTGAAAAATCATTTTGAGGCTGTGAAGTTTCAATTCTCTCAATTAAAATTGCTAACTCAATAAAAAGGGAAAGGATTACCGCGTGAGGCTGTAATCCTTTCTCGCTTTTTATGTCTATGCCCAAAATCTTTATTCTTACACACAGAGTATAGGGAAGAAAAATCACACCTTTCATAAAATTATCAAATTAGATTCTGTACCTTTGATGGATATTGAATCAATAGCATCATAAATATTATTCAAACATTGTATGACACACGATACTTATGCTCTACCTAAAGGCACTATACTACACGGAAAGAGTTTTGTATACCAAATAGACAATGTCTTGGGGCAAGGCTCTTTCGGCATAACTTATCTTGCTTCTATAAAGATAAACGGAGCGTTAGGCTCGATAGATGCCAACGTGAAAGTAACCGTAAAGGAATTCTTCATGGCTAACTTTAACGGACGCCAAGGATGTACCGTTACCAGCGGAAGTCAAGATGGCATGTATGGTTACTACAAGCATAAGTTCACGCAAGAAGCTATTAATCTAAGTAAACTTCATCACCCCAACATAGTCAATGTATTAGAGGCATTCGAAGAAAATAATACGGTGTATTATGCCATGGAATACATTGATGGCGGAAGTCTCGACAAAAAGATAGAGCAAAATCAGAAACTGAGCGAAAAGCAATGCGTGGAACTGACTAAGCAGATAGGCAGTGCCGTATCATTCATGCATGATAACATGATGCTTCATCTCGACTTGAAGCCTTCTAACATAATGCTTAAACAAAACGGAGATGCTGTATTGATAGACTTCGGACTATCTAAACAATATACAGAAAACGGAGAACCCGAAACGCTTACTAAAGTAGGCGGAGGAACTCCGGGATATGCGCCTCTTGAGCAGTTAAGCTATCGCGATGGCAAAGGATTTCCTGTTACGATGGATGTTTACGCCTTGGGAGGAACGATGTATAAAATGCTGACTGGTGTACGTCCGCCAGAAGCGTCGGACATACTAGAGGATGGATTTCCGCTACAAGAACTTACCAACCGCAACGTAAGTGAGCACACTGCCGTAGTAATAGCTAAAGCAATGATGCCCAAAAGGTCAGAACGATATCAATCGGTCATGGATATGATAAATGACTTGAGCTCTGAAAGCCCATTCTCTAATTCTTCTCACCAAGCAAGCAAGGAAGAAAGTACCATAAGAGAAAAAGCGACTTTGTTGCCCATGCCGGAAAGAATAAACATTAAACTTGACCGAAGAGGGCGCGGCTTATCGTACGAAATATACATGAACAGCAAGATTTGCAACACTGTATACACATACTATAACAAGGAAGAGAAAGTAGATGAAGATTTCTACGGTGGTATTTATGATGATGTTCAGAAGCATCTTGCAAAAAATGGTTTTCTCAATCCGCAACACTGGGAACGCGAAAGTTCCACAACTCCTATAGATGAAGGTTTTGGTTTTGATGTTAGCGTTGACTTCTACTATTCTGATGGAAAGACTTTCTCACGCAATGTACCTAACGCTCATCCTGATTGGCACTCACGATTGCTTGACGCAGTAGAGAAACTGATAAAAGAGACTTCACTGAAGAAACAGGTTGACCAAGTGGCTAATTATTTAAATAGTGACACTGTGCCAGTAGAAATACGTAAGGACACGAGCCGTGTTGATATAATGTATCATCCATTCGGAATATTTCGGCACGGATTTTTCAACGCACACATCTCTCCAAAAACCACTAAAGGTATTGAAGGTATATTCTCACCGAAAATAAGCCAAAAACAATTTGAGCAATTCTTAAAAGAACTTGCCCAAATGGACTTAAGAGAAATGTGCAATTACAAATCATTCAACAAATTTGATTCGTCCGAGCCTCCAGAAGAACTAAATATTCGTTTATTCGACAAGCAAGGCGAATGTTACAAAGAATTAACCCGACAAAGAATATGTGGTCATGTTTACGGCAACTTAGCCGGAGATATGGATGAACTCAGAAATAAGATTATAGAAATAACGCCGCAACTTAAGGAGCATCTGCGTAGGAAAGTGCAAGATGAACCGAAAAGCGGTTTCTCGTTCTTCGGACTATTCAAAAAGAAATAACTAATAACTCTATAAAACAAAAAACATTATGAAAAAGATTTTTTATGTACTGACAGTAATCCTGCTTACCGTAATGGGTAGCATTAACACTTATGCGCGAGGCGGCAAGAAGGCAAATGCATATACTGATGCGCTCAATTGGACTATGCAGCGCTCATGGAGCAACGGATTTAAGGCTCTGCCCGATGTTTGTACCAACTTGGTAGAATTCAAAACTCAATATGAGAAGAATAAAGCGCAGTGGGATGCCGCTTTCAAATGGTTGGCTACACACGATTTGCTGACTATAGAAAAAGGACGCCACAAAATTGAAGGTACCGACTTGGTAGCATCTGTAGAAGATAGCAAGAACGACCCGTTGGCTAAACGTGGAACAGAATCGCACTACTATCATATCGACTTGCAGTATGTAGTAAAAGGCAACGAACGTTTCGGATTATTAGACCATGCTACATCTAAGCCCAACAGAGAATGGAAGCCGGATATCATCACTTACGATTATCAGGTAGACAAAACCATGTTTGTTGATTCTACTCCCGAACGTTTCTTCTTGTTCTTCCCTTGCGATTGGCATATCGCAAAGATAGAAACTGATAAGCCCGACCAAACCATCCGAGTTATCGTCATTAAGTTAGACTACGTGAAATAATAGCAACGGCTACAAAACAAGCAACCTCCCGCATCCGCTCACACTGTGAACATGATACGGGAGGTTGTTATGTTTATGTTGATACTTGTCTATCAAAACATACGGCTTACACGTGCTATTCCGGCAACCAAAGCATCCACTTCGGCCTTGGTGTTATACAAGCCAAACGAAGCTCGTACTGTACCTTCTATACCCAAGCGTCGCATCAACGGCTCTGCACAATGATGTCCTGTGCGTACGGCTATTCCCAAACGGTCGAGCAATGTACCCATATCCAGATGATGAATATTGCCTACAAGGAATGATATTACCCCACCCCTCCGCTCGGCTTCGCCAAAGATACGCATGCCTTCTATCTCTTTCATTCGTGCTATGGCATAGTCGGTCAACTCATGCTCGTAGGCTGCTATATTATCCATGCCGATGGCAGAAACATAATCGAGAGCCTTAGCCAACGCAGTACTGCCAATATAATCGGGAGTTCCTGCTTCAAACTTAAACGGAAGCTCATTGAACGTAGTTTTTTCGAAACTTACATTCTTTATCATCTCACCTCCACCTTGATAAGGCGGCAAACGGTCGAGCCAATTTTCTTTTCCGTAAAGCACTCCGATTCCTGTAGGACCATATACCTTATGTCCGCTAAATACGAAGAAGTCGGCATCCAAGTCCTGAACGTCGACCGGAAGATGCGGAATGCTCTGCGCTCCGTCTACCAATACCGGCACACCATGAGCATGAGCAATCTTTATGATTTCCTTCACCGGATTTACAGTGCCAAGAACATTCGATACATGAGCCACCGATACGATACGAGTACGCGAAGAAAATAGTTTCTCGTATTCATCAATCAGCAACTCACCTCTGTCGTTCATCGGAATAACCTTCAGCACTATTCCTTTACGCGCAGCCTGCAACTGCCACGAAACGATATTGCTATGATGCTCCATCACAGAAACAATCACTTCTTCGCCTTCTTTCATCTGACTATCGGCAAAAGTAGCCGCTACCAGATTAATGCTCTCCGTAGTACCACGAGTAAACACTATCTCCGATGTACTACGTGCGTTAATAAAACGTCGTACCGTTTCGCGCGAAGCTTCATGCAGATTAGTAGCCTGCTGAGACAGGAAATGTACACCACGATGCACATTTGAATTTACCGAATAATACTCGTCAGTAATAGACTCTACCACGCAACGCGGCTTCTGAGTTGTAGCCCCATTGTCGAGATAAACCAACGGCTTATTGTACACCGTACGCGACAGTATCGGAAAATCTTCTCTTATTTTCTCTATATCGTACATAATAAACGTATCTACTTATTTACAGATAGCACATCCTTGACACTTGTTCAACTCGCCACGAAAACGTTTTTCTACCAACAAATGCAAGCGGTCTTTCAATGCTTCCATACGAATATTGTCCACCACCTCGTTTACGAACGCAAACATCAACAGCAAGCGTGCTTCTTTCAACGAAATGCCTCGCTGCTGCATATAGAACAATGCGTTTTCATCGAGCTGACCTACGGTTGCTCCATGCGAACATTTAACATCATCGGCATAAATTTCCAACTGCGGCTGAGTGTACATACGTGCTTCGCGAGTAGCACAAAGATTGCGGTTAGTCTGCTGCGAGCTGGTATGCTGTGCACCTTCGCGAACTAATACCTTTCCGGCAAACGCTCCTACTGCGCTATCATCGAGCACGTATTTGAAAAGTTCGTTGCTGGTACAATCAGAAACCTTATGGTCTATAAATGTATTGTTGTCTATCTGTTCGTTCTTATCGGCTATGGCCATACCGCAGAGGTTTACTTCAGCGCCACGCCCAGCCAGAGTTACTTCGGTAGTGTTTCGTGTAGTTCCGTTGTGAAGCGTCATACCGTTTAACAGCACGTTGCTGTTAGCCTCTTGATTGACGTACAAATTGCTGAAGCGCACGGTACTGTTGTGTGTTTCTTCCAACTCATACAAGTCGAACACTGCACCGTCACCAATAAACGCCTCAATTACCTGAGTCGACAAGAAGTTGACTTCATCCATCGCATGGTCGCAAATCAACAACTTAGCCTGCGCTCCGTCTTCTACGACAATAAGAATACGGCGATTCACCATAAAATCGACATCCGCACGAAGGATATTAACCAACTGAATAGGCTTATCCATCACCACATTCTTCGGGATGTACATCAAAACACCATCCTGAGCGAACATCGTATTAAATGCTGTAATTGCATCTTTCGATGTATCTGCCAACTTACCGTAATACTTCTTAACCAGTTCTGGATGCTCTGTAGCCATGTCTCGCAAGCTACCGAACAAAACGCCTTCGGGCAACTGAGCAGAAGGATGTACGTGCTTATCGAATACGTCGTTTACTACAAAATAGAGAGAAGTGCTCATATTAGGCACATCACACTTAAATACCTCATAAGGATTAACCGGAATCTCCAACCGATTCAGATTCAATCCGTAATCGGGAGCGAAGTATTTCTCGGTATCGGTATATTTGTACTTTTCTTGCTTACGAGTAGGGAATCCCATCCGCTCGAAATCAGCAAATGCCTGTGCACGCGGCGCATTCAGAGCCTCAGCGCTATTGCTGCATATCAGGGCCTCGTATTGCGAGAAAAGATCTATATATTGCTGTTCTGCTTTCATGCTTATTCTCCTAATTCTTTCTTAATCCAGTCGTATCCTTTTTCTTCAAGTTCCAAAGCCAATTCCGGTCCTGCAGTCTTCACGATACGTCCTTTATAAAGAACATGTACGATATCGGGCTTAATATAATCGAGCAAACGCTGATAGTGAGTAATGACGATACAGCTTGTTTCGGGAGTCTTCAGTTTGTTTACTCCTTCTGCCACGATGCGGAGAGCGTCGATGTCAAGACCTGAGTCTGTTTCATCAAGGATGCTCAACTTAGGCTCCAACATAGCCATCTGGAAGATTTCGTTACGTTTCTTTTCACCACCAGAGAAACCTTCGTTTACCGAACGGTTTGCCAACTTACTGTCGAGTTCCACAATTTCACGCTTCTGGCGCATCAGTTTCAAGAACTCGCTTGCTGTAAGTGCAGGCAGACCTTTATACTTGCGCTGCTCGTTTACAGCGGTACGCATAAAGTTAACCATGCTTACACCCGGAATTTCTACCGGATACTGAAATGAAAGGAACAATCCCTCATGGCTACGGTCGGCAGGCGACAATGCCAAAAGATCTTTTCCGTCGAATGTAACCGAACCTTTGGTTACTTCATAAGCCGGATGTCCTACCAAGACATTGCTAAGAGTACTCTTACCAGAACCATTAGGTCCCATAATAGCATGCACCTCTCCAGCCTTTACCGTAAGATTGATTCCTTTTAATATCTCTTTGCCATTGATATTGGCATGTAAATCCTTTATTTCTAACATAATTGTTTCTGTTTTAATATTCGTCTGCCTAAACTTATCCTACACTTCCTTCTAGAGAAACCGAAAGCAACTTCTGAGCCTCAACAGCAAACTCCATAGGCAGCTTGTTGATAACTTCCTTTGCATATCCGTTAACAATCAAACCCACAGCATCTTCTGTAGTGATACCGCGTTGATTGCAATAGAACAACTGTTCTTCCGAAATCTTAGAAGTAGTAGCTTCGTGTTCTACTACAGCCGTTTCGTTATGAATATCCATATAAGGGAACGTATGCGCTCCGCAATTACTGCCAAGCAACAACGAGTCGCACTGGCTATAGTTTCGGGCATTTTCGGCACGCTCTGCTACACGCACCAATCCGCGATAAGAGTTCTGGCTCTTTCCGGCACTGATACCTTTACTTACAATAGTAGAACGTGTATTCTTTCCTAAATGAATCATCTTAGTACCAGTATCGGCCTGCTGATAATTATTTGTCACCGCAACAGAATAGAATTCGGCGGTAGAATTATCGCCAGTAAGTATACAGCTTGGATATTTCCAAGTAATAGCCGAACCTGTTTCTACCTGAGTCCAAGACAACTTACTGTCTACTCCCTTACAGTTTCCACGCTTAGTTACGAAGTTATATACACCACCTTTACCCTGCGCATCGCCCGGATACCAATTCTGTACGGTAGAGTACTTCACCTCCGCACGGTTCATAACTACAATTTCTACAATTGCCGCATGAAGCTGATTCTCGTCGCGCATCGGAGCTGTACAACCTTCAAGATATGATACATAACTATCGTCATCAGCCACAATCAATGTACGTTCAAACTGACCAGTGTTGGCAGCGTTGATACGGAAGTAAGTTGAAAGTTCCATAGGGCAACGAACACCCTTAGGTATGTAGACAAACGAACCGTCGCTAAACACGGCCGAATTAAGAGCAGCGAAGAAATTATCGCGATAGCCAACTACCGAGCCCAGATATTGTTTTACCAAATCGGGATGCTCGCGTACGGCTTCGCTGATAGAACAGAAGATAATGCCCTTGTCCATCAATGTCTCTTTAAAAGTAGTCTTTACAGAAACAGAGTCCATAACGGCATCTACCGCCATTCCGCTCAACGCCAAGCGTTCTTCGAGAGGAATACCTAATTTATCGAATGTCTTGATTAATTCAGGGTCGATTTCTTCTACGCTCTTCGGACCTTCTTTTTTCTTTGTCGGGTCTGCGTAATAAGATATCGCCTGATAATCTATTTCGGGAATATCGAGATGTGCCCAAGTCGGCATTTCTAAAGTCTGCCAATAACGGAAAGCTTTCAATCTGAAATCGAGCAACCATTCCGGTTCTCCTTTCTTGGCAGAAATGAGACGAACCACATCCTCGTTAAGCCCCTTATCTATAATGTCTGTATGAACATCAGTAGTGAAGCCATATTTATACTTCTCCTGCGTCAGTTCTTTTACATATTTATTGGGTTCTATCTGCATTTTAAATCTATTTATTGTTCTATATTAGTAGTATCACTGTCGCTGTTAGATTTAAGCAACTGCTCCTTTACACTCTTTGTAATCGTCTTAAATGCTGGAGCGAATACTCCGGCAAAACGCTGCATCGGATAATACATAACCGACGCTTGCTTTTTCTCTGCAAAAATAAGCTGATTGTTAGAATCGACAAACTCTATCAAGTTAATAAACATACTTACTAACAGTCCGTACTTAATTAGCCCTATGCCTGAGCCTAACCACCGATTGAAAAAGCCCAACTTGGCCATACTAACAACTTTAGTAAGAACCGACGCTACTATAGAAAGTCCTATCGGCACGATTATCCAAATAAGAAAGAAAGCCAGTATCTGTCCGAAAGTAACGGACGCTCCGACTTGTACAGCAAGTTTTTCGCCTACAGCACCAAATAATGCACGGGCCACCAACAGTCCGGCTATCAAACCCACCATGGAAATAACCTGCTTTATAAAGCCTTTCATAAAGCCAACGATAGCACCTAACGCCAGCATTATAACAATGACTAAATCTAATGATTCCATCTTTTATTAAAATATCGATAAAAACAAACTACGCGAACAACACGGATTATACGGACTTATACGTCCGTTTATCTGCGTAGTCCGCGTAGTTTTATTTCAATAACAGTTCCTTAAATTACAAAGTCTGTTTTACTTCTACTTCTTCAAACGTTTCAATAACGTCGCCAACCTTAATATCATTGCAGTTGGTCAAGCTGATACCACATTCAAAGTTAGTACCTACTTCCTTCACATCATCCTTAAAGCGCTTCAAGGCGTTGATGCTACCTGTAAATATTACGATACCATCACGAATCAAACGAGCCTTATCAGAACGTTTAACTTTACCAGTCTTAACCATAGCACCGGCAACCAATCCCACTTTACTGATATTAAATACCTCGCGGACTTCGATTGTAGAAGTAACCTGCTCTTTCAATGTAGGAGCAAGCATACCTTCCATTGCCGATTTCACTTCTTCTATCGCATCGTAGATGATAGAATACTTACGGATGTCTACACCTTCTTGTTCTGCCAATTTAGCAGCCTGACCAGAAGGACGAACCTGGAAACCAACGATGATGGCATCCGAAGCAGCCGCCAAAGATACATCCGATTCAGAAATCTGACCTACACCCTTATGGATTACATTAACCTGAATCTGCTCTGTAGACAACTTGATCAATGAGTCGCTCAATGCTTCTACAGAACCATCCACGTCACCCTTAACGATTACGTTCAATTCATGGAAGTCACCCAAAGCCAAACGACGGCCCACCTCATCAAGAGTAAGCATCTTCTGAGTACGCAGACCTTGCTCGCGAGCCAACTGTTCACGCTTGTTGGCGATTTCGCGTGCTTCCTGATCTGTATCGAATACGTGGAAAGTATCACCTGCCGAAGGCGCTCCGTTAAGACCCAAAATCAATACCGGTTCTGACGGACCCGCTTCTTTCAAGCGCTGGTTACGTTCGTTGAACATAGCCTTAACCTTACCATAATAAGTACCCGCCAAAACGATATCACCTACGTGCAATGTACCGTTAGACACCAATACTGTAGCCACATAACCACGTCCTCTATCCAATGAAGATTCGATGATAGAACCTGTAGCCTTACGGTTAGGATTAGCTTTCAAGTCAAGCATTTCAGCTTCGAGCAATACTTTTTCGAGCAATTCCTTAACACCTGTACCCTTCTTGGCCGAGATATCCTGTGACTGGTATTTACCACCCCATTCTTCTACCAAGAAATTCATAGCCGCCAATTCCTCTTTAATCTTATCAGGGTTAGCACTTGGCTTATCCACCTTGTTTATCGCAAAGACAATAGGCACACCTGCTGCCATTGCGTGATTAATAGCTTCTTTAGTCTGAGGCATCACATTATCATCGGCTGCAACGATAATGATAACCACGTCGGTTACCTTAGCACCACGAGCACGCATAGCTGTAAACGCTTCGTGACCCGGAGTATCGAGGAATGTAATATGACGTCCATCCTCCAACTTCACGTTATACGCACCAATGTGCTGAGTAATACCTCCGGCCTCACCAGCGATAACGTTTGCCTTACGAATATAGTCGAGCAAAGAAGTCTTACCGTGGTCAACGTGACCCATGACGGTTACGATAGGAGCACGTGGAAGCAAGTCTTCTTCAGCATCAACCTCTTCTTCTACCGCCTGCGATACTTCCGCACTGACATATTCAGTCTTATATCCGAATTCTTCGGCCACCAAGTTAATAGTTTCAGCATCCAAGCGCTGATTGATAGAAACCATAATACCTACACTCATACATGTAGAGATAACCTGAGTTACCGACACATTCATCATGTTTGCCAACTCATTTGCAGTTACAAACTCTGTCAGTTTCAAGATTTTGCTTTCTTCCTGTTCTTCCAGTTCCAGCTCTTGCTGACGGTTCTGAATAACCTCGCGTTTCTCCTTACGATACTTGGCAGCTTTATTTTTTCCTTTGTTTGTAAGACGAGCCAAAGTTTCTTTTACCTGCTTTGCTACATCCTCGTCGCTAACCTCCGCTTTAGGAGCAGGTTTTTTGAAACGATCTTTATTGTGCTTACCACCACCGTTCTGCTGTCCGGCATTGCCCGATTTATTCTGTCGGTCATTGCGTCCACCCTGAGACATGCCGTTATTACCAACAGTGTTGATATCCACTCTTTCTTTGTTGATGCGATTACGCTTCTTCTTAGCCGAAGCATCGCCGGCATTAGCACCAGCCTTATCCGACTTTTCATCAGTTTTTCTGATTTCCTTGATAATAGCGTCTTTCATCTGCTTACGCTGTTCCAAACGCTGCTTATCTTTTTCATCACGTTCTTTACGTCTCTCCTCTTTAGATTTCTTCTTCGGACGAGTAGACTGATTCAATGCGGCAAGGTCAATCTGTCCAACCACATTAATCTTTGATTTAAACTCTGTCGGACGAATTTTAAAAACCTCGTCTTCTTGTTTCCCGGTCTGTGCAGCGGGCATTTCTTTTTTTTCTTCCTTCAGCATTGGCTTTAAATCTTCCGGTTTGCTCTCCGGCTGTTTCAAATTATCGTTTACAGTGTTTACGGTTTCTTTCTGCGCAGGAGCTTCAACTTTTTTCTCCTCTTGCTTAGGAGCCGCTTCGGCTTTCTTAGGCATCTCAGGTTTTACAGTCACCTGCTCCTTCACCTCTGGCTTCGGTTCTGGCTTCACCTCTGTCTTCACTTCTGTCTTGACAGGAGCCACCTCTGCCTGCTGTTTTTTCTTATCCACCTCAACAGGCTCTACCACAGCCGGTTTAGCCTTTGGCTTATTCAAATTGTCCAGATCAATCTTGCCAACAGTTTTCAGCTTCAAATGTCTTACGCCAGTAACAGCCGCATCATCATTCTCTGATTTAGGCTTAGCTTCTTCCTGTCGGTCGTTGATAGATACAGGACCTTTATTACGTTCCTTATTCTGCCGTCCTTGTGAAATCTTATCCGACTCTAACTTCAAATCCTTGTCCTTACTGAACTCTTTTACAAGTGCAGCATATTGTTCATCATTAATTTTATAATTCGGATTAGCTTCTACCTCATATCCTTTCTTCTGTAAAAAGTCTACTACTGTCGCTATTCCTACATTTAAGTCTCTTGTTACTTTATTCAGTCTAATCGCCATAAATTTTTAAGTTTTTAATAGAGTTCGAAAAGATATTCAGTCACGGGTTGTTGGCTCTTGCGAGCCCGGGATTTAGCTGTTGCTATCTTCGAACTCTGCTCTCAAAATCTTCAACACATCATCCACTGTGTTTTCTTCCAAATCCGCCTTTTCAATCAACATTTCACGAGGAGCATTCAATACGCCTTTAGCGGTTTCTATACCGATACTCTTTATCGCATTGATAACCCATTCGTCAATTTCATCCTTAAATTCATCCAGATAGATGTCTTCATCAGTAGTGCTTTCGTCCAGTTCACGATATACATCGATAGTATATTCAGTAAGCATACTAGCCAACTTAATGTTCATACCACCCTTACCGATAGCCAAAGAAACTTCTTCCGGTTTCAGATAAACCTCTGCCTTCTTTTCTTCTTCGTGCATTACGATAGACGATACCTTTGCAGGACTCAACGCACGCTGGATAAACAGCTGTATGTTTGAAGTGTAGTTGATAACGTCGATATTCTCGTTACGCAATTCGCGTACGATACCATGGATACGAGAACCTTTCACACCTACGCAAGCTCCAACCGGATCGATACGCTCATCGTAAGACTCAACTGCTATCTTAGCACGTTCACCCGGAATACGGGCAATCTTCTTGATTGTGATAAGACCGTCGTTGATTTCAGGAACTTCCTGTTCAAACAAACGCTGCAAGAACATAGGAGAAGTACGGCTCAAGATAATCTTCGGGTTGTTATTCTTATTGTCTACACGAGCTACTACCGCACGAACAGTTTCGCCTTTACGATAGAAATCGCTTGGAATCTGTTCTGTTTTCGGAAGCAACAATTCATTGCCTTCATCGTCGAGCAACAAGATTTCTTTCTTCCAAATCTGATAAACCTCGGCAGCAATAATATTACCTACCTTATCAATGTATTTATTATACAAGCTGTCTTTTTCCAACTCCAAAATCTTAGAAGCCAAAGTCTGACGAAGATTCAGAATAGCGCGGCGACCGAACTTTTCAAAAATCACCTCGTCTGTCACTTCCTCACCCACTTCGTACGAAGCGTCTATCTTACGAGCTTCAGACAGTGATATCTGCATGTTAGGATTTGTCAGCTCATCATCGGCTACCACCTCGCGATTACGCCAGATTTCGAAATCGCCCTTGTCAGGGTTTACAATTACATCGTAATTTTCATCTGTACCGAACATCTTGGCAATCACACTGCGGAAAGATTCTTCCAATACGCTCACCATAGTGGTGCGGTCGATATTCTTCAATTCTTTAAATTCAGAAAACGTGTCAATCATGCTGACAGTTGCTTCTTTCTTCGCCATAATTATTTAAAGCTAATTAAGTATTTGGTGTATTTTATTTCGTCATACGTAAATGTGACAGCTTGTTCTACCAGCTTAGGACGCTTTGCGCCTTCGGGTTTGACTTTCACGGTAACGATAACCGTAAAGTTGTCTGCGTTGGCTTCGCTCAACACTCCAGTCCATTTCTTGCCCGCTTTATCCATCACTTCCACATCTTTTCCTACATGGATGGTATATTGCTGGAACACTTTAAAAGGTTGTCCTATACCGGCCGAACCGACCTCCAATTCATAATCTTCCTCATCACGGTTCAGTTTCGACTCGATAAACCGACTCAACTCCACACAATCATCTATCCATACCCCTTCGGCATGGTCGATTTCGACAACAATCTTGTCGTCCGGACTAATAGTGACATCTACCAAGAAATAATCTTTTCCTTCAAGCCACTCTTTTACAATCCGGGATACTTTGTTTTTATCAATCATGTATTATTAATAAATATAAGATATAAGAACAAAAAAAGGAGCTTCAATCGCCCCTCCACCTTTTCATCCATCACTGGTGCAAAGATACAAAATATATATTGCCATACAAAATATTAGAATAATTATTTCATATTTAGGAAGATTTATCAATAGTGCTAACCTTAGCTAATATAAAACAGACAGTTGCATCATCGTAACTTTCCGAAACAAGTTTGATGCCGCAAACCCTATTTACACTATATTTGCAACATAATAAAACCCAAAAGTATGAGCAGAAAAAGTATAAACAGCAACAAGCAGTTCATGATAGGCAATGGTATTCTTGCCTTCGGAGTTTTTTTCATTGTGTGTCTATTCTTATATTTAGGTTTTCGATATCAAAAGAAACAGGGACCCGAAGAAGGAACTCCTGTAGCATCGGCAGAGATTTACACCATTTGTCTGGAAAGCAGCATGAGTGGTGAAGATGTGGCAGTTTACATTAACGACAGTTTATTACTGAAACGTACGCTTGCCAACGAACCCACGTTGCTTCAAGTCAACAAATTCGGCGACGAAAATGCCCTTCTCATCGTAAACAACCGCACGGATGAGGTTACTCCGTTCAATCTTTCGGCAGAAAGTGAAATGGTAAGCGTGAACAAAGTAAACGGCAGTTACGAGTTTACAGCTACTAAAGCCGCAAAATAATGTTTGCCGATAATAGTCTATAACATCACAGAAAAACAAGTCGTCTTACTTCGAACGATACGCATGCTCACATCGACCGATGTGAACGTTCATATCGACCGATGTGAACGCTTACTTCGGTCGAAGTAAGACAACTTGACTTTGACTGATTTCACTTTACACT
>ULYU01024872.1_pt1 | contig 21177 bp, 20 predicted proteins | sample 1962481 | NCBI WGS metagenome assembly ULYU01 (sample SAMEA4835872, study PRJEB28245) | human gut metagenome | biome: gut microbiome; material: fecal sample | place: Denmark | collected 2008 | reverse complement strand
GCTTCCTTTTTTTGATATGATGATTTGTTTGTATATTATTGAAAACATTTCATCTTTTTATTTCTTAACACTATCTTAGCATGCTATACTTGTATACACTACAGCTTGAAAGACTAGAAAAGAAAGGATACAAACTTTACATGAACCAAATCAAACCTATGTTACTAACCACACTGAAATCCTATGACCGATCACAATTTGTCAAAGATGTTACCGCTGGGATCATCGTTGCGATCATAGCTCTTCCATTATCCATTGCCTTAGCACTTGCTTCTGGTGTTGGACCACAAGCAGGTATCTTTACTGCGATCGTTGCTGGCTTTGTGATCTCTGCTTTCGGTGGCAGCAGCGTACAGATTGCCGGACCAACCGCTGCTTTTGCAACCATTGTTGCCGGAATCGTTGCAAAAGACGGTCTTGACGGTCTTGTGATTTCCACGATCCTTGCTGGTATCTTCTTGATCCTTATGGGACTTTGCCACTTTGGAAGTCTGATCAAATTTATTCCTTATACGATCACCACGGGATTCACTTCTGGGATCGCTGTTACGATCGTCATCGGACAGTTAAAAGATTTCTTTGGTGTTACTTATCCAAATGGTTTAAAACCAATTGAAACAATGGAAAAACTAAATGCATTTGCCCTTGGATTTTCATCTTTCCATGTTGATGCCCTGATCGTTGGCGGAGTCAGTCTTGCCATCCTGATCATCAGTCCATATATTTTTAAAAGAATTCCTGGATCATTGATCGCTGTGGTCATTGGTATTCTTATGGTAAAATTTCTGCCACTCCATGTTTCAACGATCGGAAACCTCTATACGATCACAAATGATCTGCCATCATTCCATATACCTGCAGTCAAATTTTCTATGGTGAAATCAGCGATTCCAAATGCATTTACCATTGCGGTACTTGCTGCCATTGAATCTCTGTTATCCTGCGTTGTTGCTGATGGAATGATCAACGGCAAACATCGTTCTGATACAGAATTAGTTGCACAAGGGCTTGGAAATATCGCTTCTGCCCTATTTGGAGGTATTCCTGCAACTGGAGCGATTGCAAGAACTGCTGCCAATATCAAAAATGGAGGCCGCACTCCGGTTGCTGGTATGGTCCATTCCATTACTTTGGTCATCGTATTAGTCGTTTTAATGCCATTTGCTGGTATGATCCCAATGCCTACGATCGCGGCCATCCTTTTTGTTGTTGCTTACAATATGTGTCAGTGGAGAACTTTTGTACATATGTTAAAAACGGCTCCAAAAAGCGATATCATCGTGTTGATCGTCACATTCATTTTAACGGTTGTCTTTGATCTTGTCGTTGCGATTGAAATCGGTATGGTCATTGCATGTCTGCTGTTTATCAAACGCATGAGTGAGGAAACCCATGTTGACAGCTGGGTCTATGTCGATGATGATACACCTGAAATTGATGATCATCTAGCACGGCTTCCTTTAGCGATCCGTGTTTATGAGATCACAGGACCTTTATTCTTTGGTGCTTCTGATGCAATCGAGCACATCGTTGTAAAGGATTTCACTAAATGTCTGATCCTGCGTATGCGAAGTGTTCCTGCACTTGACAGCACAGCATTAAATGCATTAAAAGATCTCGTTGATACTTGTGAGAAAAAAGGAATTACAATCGTATTTTCTCATGTCAATGAACAACCAATGAAGGTTATGAAGAAAGCTGGATTTATCGAGCTTGTTGGGAAAGAACATTTCTGTCCAAATATCGCTGCTGCACTAAAGCATGCAGAAGATTGTATTGATTAAATTCAGATCTCGCTCATGATCCTCTGCGTGATCTCATTCGCTTTTTCATAAATGTGAGCCGCATCTGTTCCAATAAAGAATTCACCATCTTCATACAGAATCTTTCCTGCGACCATTGTCATCTTGACATTCTGCTTACTTCCACTGTATACCAGATTCTTTCTGATATTGTGGATTGGCTGCATATTTGGCTGATGCAGGTCGATCATTATAAGATCTGCCTGCTTTCCTTTGACTAACACCTCACATTCTGAAAGATTCATTGCTTTTGCACCGCCTGTTGTTGCCATCTTTAATACCTCTGCTGCATCAACTGCACTCGCATCATTTTCCCGGTATTTGGCAAGTGCTGTGACAAGAAACATCTCGCGAAACATATCAAGACAGTTATTGCTTGCAGGTCCATCTGTTCCGATCGCCAGATCAATATTTCGTTTTAACATCTCCTCGATCGGAGCGATCCCGCTTGCTAATTTTAGATTCGAGGCTGGGTTGGTGATCACAGAAATCTGATGTCTCTTTACGACATCAAGATCTTCTTCGCTCATATGAACACAGTGGTACAACCCTCCTCCATATTCAAACAGCCCTAGCTGTTCCATATATACCGTTGGTGTCATACCTGTTCTCTCGACGCACTGTGCCACTTCTGAGGCACTTTCTGAGTTGTGGGTATAGATAGGTGCATGGTACTTCTTAGAAAGCTCTGAGATACCTTCTAAGATTTCTCTCTTGGTTGTATATTCTGCATGGAACCCCAGTTCATAACTGGTAAGTCCATCTTCTTTATGGTACTTCTCATACCAATTCTCTACTTCTTTCACAGACTGGGTAAAATCATTCACTGCTCCAATAACAGTCGTCCGAAAACCACAATCCTCAGATGCCTGGATCATCGTATCTGGTGTCAGATACATATCCGCATTGGCGGTGATCCCGCTTGTTAAATATTCCATGATGGCAAGTTTGGATAAATGATAGATATCATCCGGTGTTAACTTGGCTTCATATGGGAACACCTGATCATTTAACCAGGAAAGCAGCGGCATATCATCTGCATGAGATCTTAAAAATGTCATCGCGGAATGTGTATGGGCATTCTTAAATCCAGGCATGATCAGATTGCCTTTTGCATCAATCTGTCTCTCCCATGCGATCTTTGCCGCTTCTTCTTTATTCTCCGGTCCGACATACTGTATTTTATGATCTGAGATCCAAATCTCTCCATCAAAGATCTCTTGATCTTCCTGCATGGTTAAAATTCTTGCATGGTAGATTCTTATCATTTGATCACCTCTTATTTCTTCAGACTCTTCCCCATTCTACAGATGCATTCTGTTACTAGTTTCTGGAATTTTGGAGCTGCACGATCTGCACTTTGCTGAACTTCTTCGTGTGTCAGTGGTTTCTTACTGATTCCGGCAGCAGGATTCGCAATACACGAAATTCCACAGATCTTCATTCCCATATGATTTGCCGCGATTGCCTCACAGGCAGTACTCATTCCAACCGCATCTGCACCGATGGCTTTACACATCCTGATTTCTGCCGGAGATTCAAAATTAGGACCTGGAAGCTGGATATAAGTTCCTTCTTTAAGATCAATCTGCAGATAATCCGCACTTTTTCTGATCACTTCTTGTAATTCTTCATCATAAATATGACTCATATCCGGAAATCTTTCTCCAAATTCTTCGATATTCGGCCCAATTAATGGAGATGGTACAAAACTTGCGATCTGATCCGTGATCATCATAAAGTCACCCGCTTCAAATCCACGATGAATCCCACCGGATGCATTTGTCAAAAACAAGATCTCTGCTCCCATCATCTTCATCAGTCGAATCGGCAGTACAACATCACTCATGGAATATCCTTCATAATAGTGAACTCGTCCTTCCATGATCATTACTGGAATATCTTCTACGTAACCAAGTACAAATCTTCCTTTATGTCCCTGTACTGTAGAAACTGGAAATCCTTTGATCTCATGGTAATCGATCACAGTCTCAATCTTGATCTTCTCCGCATAATCTCCAAGACCGGAACCTAAGACCAATGCGATCTGTGGTTTAAACTCTGTCATTTCATTTACTTGTTTATAACATTCCTTTACTTTATCATATATTTTATTCATATTATCGATCTCCTTCCTGCCAGTTCTTTTTCTTACATTATGACACATTTTTGTACAAAATGAAATGCATTCCACACACATCCTATTGTTTACAAAAATTATAGTTCCCATTTCTTGCTTTCCATTCATTTGCAAGTTATACTTAAAGAAACCCCAATTTCTCTACAACAAGGAGTACTAATATGAAGTTAGCAATCGTTGATGATAATAAATTAGAATAGGAGCTCATTTTCAACACTCTTCGTACTTATGAACATGAAAGAAACATCTCCCTTGATATTTCTTCTTATAGTGATGGTAATTCTTTTTTGAATACCTATGTCCCTGGAGATTTTGATCTGATCTTTATGGATATTTATCTAAATGAACTGAACGGGATCGATATTGTACGCAAGATCCGTCAGATGGATTCCAAAGTGATGATCGTATTCTTAACAACAAGTAAAGAACACATGTTTGAAGCTGCCCCTTTTCATTTTTTTGATTATATTTTAAAGCCTTTTGAATCCACACAGATCTTTCATGTACTTGATGATGCTTTAGCGCTTCTTCCTGAGCAGGAAGCTGAATTATCTTTTGAATATCGTTCTTTTGATGTTCATTTTCCATTATCAAAGATTCAATATATTTACTCAAATAATCATGAGGTGATCATTCATACAACGAATGGAACACATGTTTTCCGGCTTCCTTTTTATTCTGTCACAGATCATCTGGATGATTCAAGATTTCTTCAGTGCAACCGTGGAATCATGTTGAATATGGACTATATTAAGACGATGGAATCCGATTACTTCGAAATGACAGATTCAAAGTGTTTTCCGATCAAAACGAAAGGACGCAAGCAAATCCGAGAGCAATATATCAAATACCAGTTTTTGAAACTTGAGGAGGCATGATCTTTTATGACTTTTTATGATATTTTTACATATTTATCTACATTTACAATCATCATTCCACTGGCAGTTTTTTGCCTGTTTCCAGTAATCAATCATCTAAAGACTCCGATCCGCCATCTGCTGATCAAGATCAGCCTTGTTTTTGTATGCTATTTTGTTCTGTTGATCATTCCGTATATGATCTTTCAACAGTATCTGGGCAATATTCTTGTATTCCTTGCTGTGCCTGTGTTCTTTTATCTATTTCAAAAAGAAACGAACCTGCTGCTTCCTGCATCTCTCTTTGTGTTATGCTGACTGCATGTTGTCTTGGTTCTCTTTCTTATGTTATCTATCATACATTCGGTGTCATCTTTCATCCACATGGACAAAGTACAGAATTTTATCCAGAATCCATGATCGCACAACTGATCTTTCTGGTTTTCGCCGATATCATCTTATATAAACCTGCCAGAAAATATCTCGGCTGGATGGTTACGAATTTCCACAATGCCTTTGTCTGGCGGATTGCGTGTATTTTCCCATGCTGTTTTACTTTTCTCGTTTTTACTTATATTCCACACAATTATTATGATATTTATACCTATCATGATCTACATGTTTACTTTTCCATGATGCTCACTTTACTGGTCTTTGTATTTCTTTTATATGTCTTATTTTATACTATCATCCACAGTTATGTAGAAAATCAGTACATATTGGAAGAACAAAAGATTCTGGAGATTCAGGCAAAAGAATACTCCCAGCTTTCCCAACATATACAAGAGACAAGAGAAATCCGCCATGATTTTCGTCATCAGATCACTGTTATCTCTGGATTGTTAAATCAAGGAAATTATGAAGAATTAAAGGAGTATCTGTCCCAATATGAATCATCTATTTCTTTACAGACTAAGATCTACTGCCGTCAGCCCGCTGTAAATGCCATTTTATCGCATTATGATCTTTTATGTGAACAAGATAAGATCAAAACAAAATTTGCCGTTGATTTTCCAACGCTCTCTCCAATCTCTTCCGTTGATTTTTGTATTGTTCTTGGAAATCTTTTAGAAAATGCTTACCTTGAATGTAAGACATTACAGAAGTATGAGAAATTCATCCATCTCAAAGCCAGACAGACTTCTCCTGGTGCTTTTGTTCTGCTCATCGAGAGCCCTTATGAGCATGAGATCAAAAAAACAGACAGTGGCTTCTTCTTATCCTCTCGCCGCAAAAACTGCGTCGGTACAGGTCTTAAATCAGTCACTGCCATATGTAAAAAATACGATGGCCATCTGTCTATTAAGACTGATAACCACCGCTTTAAAGTCAAGATGTTTTTACAATGTTAATTCTATTGATTAAGCTAATTTTTCTTTTGCTACGTCAACTAAAGCTTTGAATGCTTCTGGTTCGCTGATCGCCATCTCAGATAACATTTTTCTGTTGATGTCAACACCTGCTAATTTTAATCCATGCATGAATTTGCTGTAAGAAAGTCCGTTCATTCTTGTAGCAGCGTTGATACGTGCGATCCATAACTGTCTGAACTGACGTTTTCTCTGTTTTCTTCCTGCGTAAGAACTTGTTAAAGCTCTCATAACAGACTGTTTTGCTACTCTATACTGTTTAGATCTAGCTCCTCTATATCCTTTAGCCAGTTTTAATACTCTATTGTGTTTTTTCTTTGCGTTCATTCCGCCTTTGATTCTTGCCATTGCTTACATTTCCTCCTTAACGATCCATCTTACAGATATGGTAAAATCTTCTTCATGTTCTTTTCATTTGTTGCATCTGTCATTGCAGCTTTTCTTAAATTTCTCTTTCTCTTAGGAGATTTCTTTGTTAAGATATGGCTTTTGTATGCCTTATTTCTTTTTAATTTTCCTGTTCCTGTCTTTTTAAATCTTTTTGCAGCTGCTCTACATGTCTTCATTTTTGGCATGGTTATTTCCTCCTTAATCCTGCTTGTATCTACTCATATTTGAATATCTTAAACTCCTAGTTGTTCTTTGGAGCTAAAAACATTGTCATGCTTCTTCCTTCAAACTTTGGTTTCTTATCGATGGTGGCTACATCTTCTAATGCTTTCGCAAAATCATCTAGGATATACTTGCTTGCATTCACATGAGCAAGTTCTCTTCCTCTGAATCGAAGTGTGACTTTCACTCTCGCACCTTTTGCAAGGAATTTCTTTGCATGATTAATCTTTGTGTTTAAGTCGTTTGTGTCAATGTTTGGTGACATGCGGACTTCTTTCACATCGATGACTTTCTGTTTCTTCTTTGCCAGCTTTTCTTTTCTTGTCTGCTCGTATTTGTACTTACCGTAATCGATAATCTTACAAACCGGTGGTTTTGCCTTTGGTGAGATCTTGACAAGATCTAATCCTGCTTCATCTGCTAACTTCTGTGCTTCCCTTGCGGACATAACTCCAAGCTGCTCGCCATCATTCGCGATCAGACGTACTTCTTTATCTCTGATCTGTCCGTTAATCATTAAATCGCTAATAATTACACCTCCATGATAATTAAAAAAGTGGATAGTTATAAGACTATCCACATAAAATTCAAGCATGATCACGAAATATCATATTCTTAAATATTAACCCAAGTCACTTCCTAATCTATCATATGTGCTAAGGTGAGAGTGGATACTCTTCTTTGTTGTTTCTGTTGTTCTTCACAACTTTTGACATTATATCATGCTTTCATTTTTATTGTCAAGTATTTTTCTTATCTTTTTATTTTTCTACATTGAATGTCACTTTGTTATTCAACGCTTTATAAAATGTCAGCTGATATCTCTGGGCATCCGCTAATACATCATAATCTTCACCAGTTTCAATGATCTTGAAATTAATGATGTTCGCCTTTCTCGCACTGTCTTTGCTCACTGCTACACCATTACGTTCGTCTGCAAATCCTTTGACATTCGCCAGCATATTAAATTCTGTTTTGATGCTATCCACTTTATAAGAATATTGTTTTCCTGTTTGACTTGTAAAATAGATTGTGACGGATCCCCAGTTTGGATTAAATGTAAATGTTGTCTTGCTTCCAGATGTTTCACTGCATACATCATCAAATCCATCATATACAAAAACATCAACATCTTTTGTGCAGATCTTTCCTGATCTTGCAGCGGTAGAAATCTGAATTCTGCTGTATCCGCCTTTTTTAGCTGTCACTTTTCCTTTGCTGTTAACCACTGCTACCTGTGGATTACTGCTCTTATAAGTCAGAGTTTTTGATGCCATCTGTTTTCCTCCAGGTAAAGCTGTTGCTTTGATCTGGTCAGTGTTTCCTGTCTTGTAGAAATTGATCGTCTGTGCAGATGAAAGTTTGATCCCTGTCGCTGCTTTTCTTACATATACAGTGATCTTCTTTGTTTTCACTCCAGAAGCTTTCATTGTGATCTTGGCAGTTCCGTATTTCTTTCCTTTGATCACACCCTTTTTATTTACTGTCGCTACAGATTTTTTGGATGTCTTATATGTGATCTTTTTCTTTTTCCCAACTGTTTTTGCATTTAATTTTAAAGTTTTTCCAACAAAAACCGTTGCCTTGCTTCCTGTTGATGTTTTGATATATGCTTTTTTGGCAGCTTTCGCATTTGTTGGCATGATCATGCAGGAAACTGCAAGCAACATCAGCATCGTCATTATCTTTTTCTTCATGTTCCTGATCCTTCTTAAATAGAAAATTCTTTTATAGAAAAAGAATCCTGGAGGAAAGCTCCTCCAAGATTCCTTTATCACTCAGCAATTGATTATTTTGCTACATACTGTGTAATTGTTAAATCTTTTGCTTTGTCTGCTGGTAATTTTACTGTGTATTTACCATCTTTTGCTGTTGCAGAAGCAATAACTTTTCCAGCTGCATCTTTTACTACGATGTTTGTAGCGTTTTTGTCGCTTGTTACAACGTATTTAGCACTTGTAGCTGTTACTGTACCGTCTTTTGCTACTGTAACTTTGATGTTGTGGTTCTGACCTTTTTCAGATTTTGCTGCAACAGCGTATTCTGTATCAGATACTTTTGTAACTGTTGCTGTGTATGTTCCATCATAGTTAGATGTACCTTTGATCGTAGCTGTCTTTGTAGCACCTTTACCATTAGCTGATAATACACCTAATGTAAAGTTTTCTTTGCTTTCCCATGCTTTGAATCCAGCTGCTGGATCAGCAATATATCCTAATGCTTCTTTAACCTGTGCTGCAGAGATCTCAACTGTCTGTTTTCCACGAGTTAAAACGTATTTTTCAGCATTAGCAACTAATCCTGTATATTCAGCTGTGTTATCTTTTACAACTGGTTTTACAGTTTCAGGTGTTACAACTTTTGCAGGTGTTGGAGCTGCTTTTACTGTTACTGTAAATTTAGCTTTCTTACCTTTTGCATCTTTACATGTTGCTGTAATTGTTACCTTACCAGCTTTTTTTGCAGTTACTTTACCTTTAGAAGTTACTGTAGCTACTTTCTTGTTGCTAGATTTGAATGTTACAGCTTTTGTAGAAGCTTTCTTTGGTGAGTAAGTTGGGTGAAGAGTGAATTTCTTTCCAGCTGTTACTGTTTTCTTTGTCCCCTCTTTGAATTTTAAAGTTTTAACAACTTTACCAACTGTAACCTTTGTTGTAGCCTTTGCTTTTTTGTTGTTTTTAGCAATTGCTGTGATCGTTACTGTACCTTTTTTCTTTGCACGGATGATACCATTCTTAGAAATAGTAGCAATCTTTTTGTTGCTTGTTTTGTACTTTAACTTATAAGTTTTAGCACTTTTTGGTGAGAATTTCAGGCGTGTCTTTGCATTCATCCAGTGTCCTGGTGCACTGATCACATACCCTTTCTTCTTAAAAGATAATTTCTTTACCTTTTTTGTTGCTGCACTAACATTAGCTGTTTTTGGTGCTTCTATTACTGCGACAAGTCCGAAAGCCATAACTGCGGATAATCCACAAGCTGCTGCTTTCTTGATGATTTTGTTACTCATACTTACATTCCTCCTTATTAAGTATTTTGGTGATTTTTTTCCGTATCTGACTCACCGTAATATGAATATGAATATTTATACTCATAATTACCATAAGCACCGATACGCTCATCAACTTTATTTAATACAGCCCCAAAAATACGAACCTCGCCCCTCTTCAACTGCTTGATGACATCTTGAACAATCTTACGTTTGATCACTCCCTGCTCGATCACGATGACTGCTCCATCTGTATATTTACCGATGATCACAGCATCAATGACAACACCTAGCGGTGGTGTATCAATGATCACATAATCAAACATATCCCTAACTTTCTCAATGAATTGTTCAAACTGTTCAGAATCCAGAATGCTTGTTGGATCTGGTGACAGCGGACCAGCTACTGTAATACAAAGTCCCTCAACTTCTGTCTCATAGATGATATCTTCCACTTCTGCCTGTCCTGTCAGATAATGGCTTAATCCTTTATCAATTCCCTGTATATGATATCTGGCTGCCATTACTGATTTTCTTAAGTCAGCATCCACCATCAGTATCTTCTTTCCACTTTCTGCAAGTGTTCTTGAAAGGCTCAGAGAAACAGAACTCTTTCCTTCGTTCAGAACACTGCTTGTCATTGTGATCACTTTAATATCTTTTCCGCAGAAAGCTAAGTTCGTCTTTAGCTGGTTTAGTCCTTCTACCATACGATAATCGTTGATCTCTGGAAGATCCATTACTAATTTCTTCATCTTATTCCCTCGCCCTCTTTACTTTCTTTGTTCGCTTTGTAGTTCCCTTTACCAAAGGTAATTGCGCTAAAGTATTAATTCCAAGATATTTCTCAATATCTTCTTCTTTCAGAATCGTATCGTTCATCAGATACTGGATCACAATGGCTGCTGCCATCAATATAAATCCAAGAACTGCTCCAATCAATACATTCTTCTTAAGACTTGGGCTGTCTGGTTTGTCTGCCTTATATGCCTTTTCGATGATCGTTGGTGATTTCACGTCCATCTTCTCTGCAACTGTCTTCGCTGTTACTTCTGCAAGATCCTGTGTGATGCTCTGTGCAAGTGCTGCATCCTTATCTGTTATCGTAATCTGCATGATACGTGTATCAGATGGATTCTCCACCGTGATCTTATTCTCTAATTCTTTATAATCCATATCAAGCTTCAGATCTGCAATCACCTGTTCAAGGACTGGTCTTGTCTTAACAATCACCATATAATCCTGTGTTAACTGAGTACCCATTGTAAGATCTGTAAGCTGTGAAAATCCACCCTTCGAAACAACATAAAGCTGTGCTGTAGAAGAATAGATCGGTGTCATCGCAAACTTCGTGATCAATCCTGATGCACCTGCAAAGACGATTGCTGTCAACAAAATCCAAACGATCTTCTTCTTCAATGCCAAAAACAATTCCCTTAAATCAATCTCGATCTCATCATCATTCTCTAACTCGTACATAGATGTTTTTATCCTTTCTTTAATTAAATACTTTTCCCCTCAAGCATTCTCCTTGGATTCTCATAAAGAATCTGGTCCGCATGCTTCTTCCGTACAACTTCTGCTGCCGGTTTCATATTTGGTCTTCTTGTCCGGAAATCGTGACAATCCGTTCCAAGGAAATGAACCAGTCCTTCTTTCATAAGTTTCTTACAAAAAGATGCTCGTTTATCAAAAATTCCTCCGATCAGACTTTCCGCATTTATCTGAATATATGCACCTGTTTCGATCAGTTCGACAATCTTGTCTACATGTCCGAAAACTGCTTTGTATCGCTCTACATGCGCAAGAATCGGAATATATCCTGCATATACAAAATCCTGAACCGCACGATATATATGCGAATAGGCATCTGATGTTGCAAACTCTACTAAAACATAACGAGTCCCATTCATCGTCAATGCTTTCCCTTGTTTCAGATCTGAAACTGTCCCTTGCTGATAATATAATTCGCTCCCAAGGTATAACTGAATCTCTGGATAATACTTGTATGCCTTCTCTCTGATCGTCTCAAACTTCTCTCTCAATACTTCTGTATCCGGATATCCAAACTTCGGACCGTAATGCGGAGTCAGTATTACCTGATCCACGCCTTGTTCCCGTTCTTCGTCCAACAGTCCCATTGAATCATTGATGTCCTTTGCTCCATCATCAACTCCATATAATATATGTGTATGAATATCTATCAACGCCATAACAATCTCTTTTCTAAGTCTGATATTTATATTATTTTTGATAACTTAAGAAATATACTAATATAATATATCACCTTTATTCTCAAGTTACAATGCTTTTTCTTACCAAAAAGCAATACAATTTATACTATTCTTTGCTGAACTCAACTAACTCTAATCCCTCATTACGATCAAGTACAAACTGGATTCCCCATTCATTCTTAAATAACAACAGTGGATTTCCTCGCATATCTTTGACTTTCTTAACTTCAGATACACCACGTAATTTGTTCATATCCGTGTTGCGGTCTTTGATCCAGCGGATTGCCTGATATGGCAATGGTTCTAAACGGATCTCGCAGTTGTATTCATTTTCCAGACGGTATTTTAAGACATCAAACTGAAGTGTTCCTACAACTCCGACGATGATCTCTGCAAATCCTGCTTCATGTTCCTGGAAGATCTGGATAGCACCTTCCTGTGCGATCTGTTCTACACCTTTCACAAACTGCTTACGCTTCATAGAATCTAACTGGATGACTCTTGCAAAATGTTCTGGTGCGAACGTTGGGATTCCTTCATATTCAAAGTCATCTTTTGGAAGGCAGACAGTGTCTCCGATAGAGAAGATTCCCGGGTCAAATACTCCGATGATATCTCCTGCATACGCCTCTTCTACGATCTTACGTTCCTGTGCCATGATCTGCTGTGGCTGGGAAAGCCTCATCTTTTTCTTACTCTGTACATGTTTTACTTCCATGTTCGCTTCGAATTTACCGGAACAGATTCTCATAAATGCAATTCTGTCACGGTGGTTTTTGTTCATATTTGCCTGAATCTTAAAGACAAACGCTGAAAAACCATTTTCCACAGGATCTACTTCTTCTCCCTTGGATGTTCTTGCAAGTGGTCTGTTTGTCATCTTCAGGAAATGCTCTAAGAATGGTTCTACACCAAAGTTTGTAAGTGCTGATCCAAAGAATACTGGGGATAGTTTTCCCTGATGTACTTTCTCCATATCAAGATCTGCTGCCGCACCATCTAACAATTCAATTTCTTCCATCAGATTCTCATAGAAATCTTCTCCGATCAGATCTGCTGCATTATCATCATCTGCTGAAATGATCGTTTCTTTTGCTTCTTTTGCACCACCTGTGGAGACTGCCTCGAATCGTAAGATATTTCTTGATGCACGCTCGTATACACCCTTAAATTCTTTTCCACATCCGATCGGCCAGTTGATCGGACATGTCTCGATCCCTAAGACTTTCTCGATATCGTCTAACAGATCGAAAGTATCCTTAGCTTCACGGTCCATCTTATTGATAAATGTAAAGATCGGGATATGTCTCATAACACAGACCTTAAATAATTTGATCGTCTGTGGCTCCACACCCTTGGAAGCATCGATCACCATGACGGCACAATCCGCTGCCATCAGTGTACGATACGTATCTTCTGAGAAATCCTCATGTCCTGGTGTATCAAGGATATTGATACATTTTCCTTCGTATTCAAACTGTAATACAGAAGAAGTGACAGAGATACCTCTTTCTTTTTCAATCTCCATCCAGTCAGATACTGCATGTTTGGAGTTTGCCTTTCCTTTCACAGACCCCGCTGTATTGATCGCTCCTCCATATAAAAGGAACTTCTCAGTCAACGTTGTCTTACCGGCATCCGGATGGGAAATGATCGCAAAGGTTCTTCTGCGGCCGATTTCCTGCTCAATACTGTTTGCCATAATCTTTTTCCTCTTTTCTATTTTTATCTATTATTTTACATTTCTACGCATACTTAGTCATATTATCACACCACTTCTTAAATTTCTACTGATTCTTTATAAAAAATATGCTTTTAACTATTGCTTTTCTCAAGAAACACAAGTGTTTTTCGATGTTAATTCATGGTATAATCATACTATATTAAATCTAGGAGGATATCTCATGAGCAATACAATCTTACGCAATGAAAATGTATCTGTCACTTTAAAATCTCTTGGTGGGGAACTGACTTCTATCAAAGATGCTTCCGGTACGGAATATCTCTGGCAGGGAAACCCTGACTTCTGGAGCGGACAGGCACCTGTCTTATTTCCGATCGTTGGATGTTTAAGAAATGGAACTGCAACCATCGGTAATTCTAAGACTTGTTCTTTTGGCCGTCATGGTCTTGCAAGAAAATTAGAATTTACTTTGGTTTCTTCTTCTGAAACTTGTGCTGTTTATTCTTTGAAAGCGGATGATTCTACAAAAGAACAGTATCCTTATGATTTTGAACTCCAGATGATCTATGAATTAACGGATCATGGAGTGAAAGTCAGTCATAAGGTGATCAATCATGGGGACATCGTTATGCCTTACTGTATTGGCGGTCATCCTGCATTTAACTGTCCAGTGTATGAAGGGGAGAATTTTGAAGATTATATCGTGGAATTTGAACAACCGGAAACTGCTGCCTGTGCACAGCTTACAGATGATGGTTTGATCAATAACAACGATCGTATTCCTGTTCTTGATCATGAAACTGTGATTCCTGTAAAACATTCTTTATTTTACAAGGACGCTTTGATCTTTGATCAGTTGAAATCACGCACGGTTGCATTAAAACATAAGGAAAGCGGTCATGGTATCTTAGTTACTTTCCCTGATTTTGATTATCTGGGTGTATGGTCTAGTGCAAATGATGGACCTTTTGTTGCTTTGGAACCTTGGAGTGGAACTTCTACCTGCAGTGATGAGGATGATGTGTTTGAACATAAAAGAGGGGTTCGATTCTTGGAGCCTGGAGAACATGAAACTTTGAGTTTTGTGATTGAGATTTTATAGTACGTGTTAATGTTATGAACATTTTGTGACTTGAAAACACTGGAATTTCCACATTTTTCGTGCTATCTTGTAGATAACAAACTTGTAGTTAGGAGTTATGATCATATGAATTGGCATGGAAAACGTTATTATTCGTTTGATAGTTTTTTAAAGAATTATTTTGGTGAGAAAATTTATAAAGTATCCTTAGATGGTGGTTTTACCTGTCCAAACAGAGATGGAACACTTGGAACTGGTGGTTGTATCTTTTGCAGTGAGGGCGGTTCCGGGGATTTTGCTTCTTCGGCTGCTTTGTCTGTGACAGATCAGATCACCGCTGGAATTGAGATGGTTTCTAAAAAGATCGAGAATGGAAAGTATATTGCTTATTTTCAGGCTTTTACGAATACTTATGGTCCGATTGAAAAACTGGAAGCTTTGTATATGGAAGCGATCAATGATCCGCGAATCGTTGCTCTTGCGATCGGTACCAGACCGGATTGCCTGCCTGTCGAGATTTTGGAACTTTTAAATCAATTAAACAAGATCAAACCTGTGTTTGTGGAACTTGGTCTGCAGACGATTCATGAAGAGACCGCTTCTTTTATCCGACGTGGGTACCCTTTGTCTTGTTTTGATGAAGCAGTTATGAATCTTCATAAGATCGGTGTATTGACTGTTGTTCACCTGATTCTTGGGCTTCCTGGTGAAACGGATGATATGATGCTTGAGTCAGTTCGTTATCTGAATCACCTTCCGATTCATGGGGTTAAATTTTCTATGCTGCATATTTTGAAAAATACGGATCTGGCTGATCATTATGAGGAACATCCCTTTGATGTGTTTACTTTGGAGTCTTATGTTGATCTGATTTTGAAATGTATTGAGAATCTGAGTCCTGAGATCGTGATTCATCGATTAACTGGAGATGGACCGAGAGATTTGTTGATTGCTCCTGAGTGGAGTGTTTATAAGCGGAAAGTTTTGAATAGGATTGCGCATGAGATGAAGGTTAAGGATGTTTGGCAGGGGGATTTGTTGTAGATTGTAACCAACTTTTTAATATTTTTCAACAATTGTATGTTACACATGAAATAAAAATATGGAGACTGTTTTCAAAATCTGAAACTGTCTCCATATTTTTTACAACTGATTCATATCTTCGAATGATATCAGCCTGACATTTTCCTCTTCCTGCTCACGCAGCTTTAATTTCTCCGTAAAACCTGATTTTGAAAATATCATATAACTTTGTTTTTGATAATGGAATAATCCACTTCTTTCCTGTAATGTCTCCAATATATCCACATCTGCTGGCTCATTTCTCCACTTACATTCTCCAAAGATCGCTTCTGAGCCGTTCTCCGCCATTAGGTCAATCTCTTCTTGTCGTTTCTTCTTTGGATTATTTCCCCACCATCGTCCAAATTCACCTGTTGGAAATGGAAGTGTCATATATATTTGTGGAAGATATAAATATTGCTTGCAGATTTCTTCGAAAATATATCCCATAAAATGACTGATCTGAGGTTTTACAGATACCTCATAGATTGTCTCCCCGATTCCTCTCATAATACCGCTTAAATTCGGTCTGACAAATCGATACCAGAATAAAAACATAAAATCTTCTAAGGTATATAATGTTTTTCTGCTTTTGATACCTTCAGTCAATGGTGTTTCTTTCTTAATGATTCCTAACGTTATCAAAGACTGAATCTGTGCGCTGCATCCACTGCTTGCAAGTCCTGTTTTCGTTGCAATTTCATTTAACCTGCTTGCACCTCCTGCAATCGCTGTTATGATTGAATGATAGCTTGATGGATCTTGAAGTTCCTGTTTTAAAAGATTCCCTGGTTCATCAAATAAACGTCCGCTTTCATCAAAAAATAATTTCTTAATATTATCATCCATTGACCAATCATTATGAATCCTTGATAAATACTCTGGAATCCCCCCTGTCACACCGTATAAAACTGCCTGTTCTTCTGCTTTAAAACCTGAAAGCATCTGTCTGGCTTCAAAATAAGTGAAAGGATGTAGTTTAAACTGGGCCGTTCTTCTTCCATATAAGGGACTTTTATACCCTAACACCTGCTCTTCCATAAAACTCATAGAAGATCCACACAGAATCAAAAACAAATTGGAATCTTTCCAACATTGATCAATATGACTTTGTAACATTGAAGAAATCGCAGGATAAGATCCTGCAAGGTATGGGAATTCATCAATTGCTATCACAAGACGTTCTTGATCATCTGTATTCTTACATAAATGATCGATATATGAAAGCAAGCTTTCAAAATCTGGGAATTCTGGCATATAAAATTCTTCATTTTTTTCAGCTAATAACACTTTTGAAATACCTGACAGATTTTCTTTGGATGTACCTTCAACTGCCATATAATATGCGGATCTTTTCTTTTTCAAAAATTCATTGATCAACATCGTTTTTCCAACCCGTCGTCTTCCATAGATAACAACAAACTGAAATTCTTCCTCTTGATACAATTCATTTAACTTCTTAAGTTCACGATCTCTTCCAACAAATCTCATACCATCATCCTTTTTGCTAATTGACTAATTACTAATTACCTAATTACTAATCGAACAATTAGTAATTAGGTAATTATAACATACTTTAAAATTTTCAATCAATACCTTTGCATAATTCTTTGTTGATTTATTTTACCTTAACCGTCACATATTTCACCGCTTTCTGATACTTCGATGTTTTTGCTGCCGTGATCCGGATCTTGTATAATTGATCAAACAGTGTTTTATCTGTTCCTATCTCAAAAACGGATTTCAGCATACTCATATTCAAAGTCTTTCCAAAACGCCGAGGACGTGTAAATAGATTTACTTCTCCCCAGTTTTGTAAAAGTTGCTCGATCAGTCTGGTTTTATCTACATAGTAGAAACCAGATTTGATCAGTTTATCAAATTGATCGATGCCTACTGGTAATTTCATATTGTTCATTGCCAACACCACCGTTACCACCTTCTTAGACTTTATCTAATAACAAAACATCCTCTTCCATTTGCTTTTGCTTCATATAAGATCTCATCGGTCTTTGTCAGAAGTTCCTTGATCGTTTTTGGATATGTAAAACGATATACTCCAATACTGCAGCTTACTGTAACTTCCTTCTGAATTCCTGAGATATTTTGAAAGAATTGTTCCAGTTCCTTTTCTAACACTTCCTGGCTCATCTCTTCTTTGATCATCACAGCAAACTCATCTCCACCAACTCTTCCGACTGCTCCATATGGCTCAAATTGTTCTTTTAAAAACATCGCAAATTTCTTTAAGGTTTCATCTCCTGCTATATGTCCCAGTTTATCATTGATCTGCTTAAACCAATCCACATCCAAGAATAAAAACCATCCTTGATGGCCATGAATCCTCTGATCACTTTGAATATTTTGGCAATGCTGCAAAAACAGTCTTCTTCCCATTACCCCAGTAAGGAAATCAATCTCCCCTTGATATTCCCGATACTTCATATATTGGTAGATCATAAGCATCGTCAATATTAAGATAAAATCCAATGCAAGCATTGCGATCAAAAACTGTACCTGTAAATGTAGCAGATCAATCTCTATTGTTCTTGTTACATGAACTCTGTGCTGTTTCAACATACATGTAGACCGATTTGCAAAATATCCAGTAGAAAATATCGCTATACAAATGATCAAAAAACTGATCCCTGATGATATAGCAACTATCTTAGAAGACAGATATGGATCATCCAAAGATTGATTTACCGCATCCTTGTATTTTTGAATGCGTTCCTTGTGATAAATCTTATATGCCACCTCTACCCAGAAAAGACAACATAGTGCAATAAGTGCATCATTGATCCCCATATGAAATGTTGACATTCCAGTATAGCCAAGTTGTGGAAAACAGGCTCCCATAACAGTGAACACTAAGAAAGCATGTATCCACTGTGAGATCAAAGAAAGAATCCAGATTCCTATTTTCTCATACTTTCGTCCTTTTATGATGGAAAACAGATATCCAATCACAAAGCCAAACAGAACTCTTGACCCAACACTTAGTAAAATGCTTCCTATTGGATTACCACTATATAGCGGCGAAAATATCTTATCATCTGATACAACATAAAGTGCTGACGCCTTATACATACTTGCTAGTCCAAATACCAATCCGATCAGTGTCGATTCCAAAGGTCCAAGCAAACATCCCGCAACTACGATCGGGATATATGCTGTTGTAAGTGAAATTGGATCAATATGGATGAATCCTAAAAAAGTAAATGACATAATAAGCTCGATCGCCAATAATAGCACAAAACATATTTTTCAAATTTTAAATGCTTCCATTTGTTTTGCTTCATATCTCTAATCTTCCTTTGCTTTGGGGATTCTTCTTTGCTTACTTATATCATATCATAAAAACAAAGTACCAACGACACCTGAATGCCCAAAATCAAAGGTATCCCTAATCTAAAATACCATTTTCTTGTCTTATGATGAAATACTGTCATACCGATCATTGCTCCAATGGAGCCTCCGATCAATGCAAGTATGATCAATTTTTTCTCTCTGACTCTCCACTGTCTTGTCATCGCTCTCCATTTGTCTAGTCCATACAATGCAAATGTTATAACGTTGATCATGATCAGATATAAGTGAATATATGCTGATTGCATTTGTAGGTTTCCTCCCCATAGCCTTTTTATTTTAATCTGTATTTTCGATTTTTATTATTGCCTATTTGTTCTATATCTTGTGTCAAAGCTTTTAATAACTCTTTCGTTCTGGAGGGTTTTAAATTTAACAAATTACAAAAATCCTGAATCGTATATTCTTTACCCTCTTCCATAAATTCAAGTATTTTTTTATAATTTTGTATTGTCTTTTTTGAAATCTTTTTATCGTCGTTTTTTATCGCCGTTTTTTTATCGCCGTTTTTTATCGCCGTTTTTTTATCGCCGTTTTTTATCGTCGTTTTTTTATCGCCGTTTTTTACATTATCATAGGAATAATCTTCATTTAATGGCACAATAATCCTAAATACATCCCCTTCAATGAATTCTGGTTCTTTTCCAGAGTAATACTTTGAATATTTAAATATATTTCTCACTCCTGAACCTAATCGATCTGACCATCCTATGTTTCTAAAAAATGATGCAATAATAGGATTCTTTGGATTTGGTTCCATATTATCGGGTGTAATAATTCCATCTCCTAATGACCGATTCGCATTTTCTGTATACATCCTATCTTTTTCTATTACAAATTTAGCTGTATATGAACTCGTAAATTCTCTATGAATCAATGTATTTGCAATCATTTCCCTGGTTATAATATTCCTCAGATTTTTTCGTTCCACCCCTTCTATAAAAAATTTATCAGACAAATGTTTTCTTCCAAATTCCATTAATTGATCGTAACTTTCTATTAAGTTTGTTCTAATGATCTCCCGATCATCATAGCGATCCACATTAACTCTTCTTACCAACGCATCCGTTTCATAAGCTGGGCAAATATCCATGATCAGATCATCTTTTCCCAATAACATAACTGCTGCCAGATTATATCCACTTTCTCCTGTCGCTCTGTCCTTTCCATATAATCCCGCACTTCTCAATAATTCCTCATCACTCATACTTTCCCAACTATGCACACCCTCAATGTTATTTGTTGCCATTTTTCTAATTCGTGGCAATAAATCTAATCTAAAATCTTCCAGTGAAATATAAGGATAAATCTGTTTCTCTGTAAACCTATTCTGTTTTCTAATATACATCATTGTAAGTTGGGCTGTTGCAGTAACTTTTACATCTGCATCGTCTACTCTGTCATAAACTTCCTTTTTGAAACTGTGTACTTCTGCGCTGACTGGTATATGAATATGAATGATCGTTTTTCCTTCATACTTTATAATTTCCGGTGATAGATATATGGTTGGAGTAAACATATTGGGATTACTGATAATCTTTATAAAATTCTTTACCATATCTCCTGCTGCATTTTCAGGAACTCCACAAACAGTCCCATCGTCTTCTACTCCAAGGTAAATATCTCCACCAAAACGATTCAGAAAGGAACATACACTTTGATATACATCATTTTCTATTCGGTTGCTGCATCTTTTAAATTCTACTGCTATTGTTTCACCTATCTGCAATGTGATTCTTAATTTTTCTTGATCCATAGTGTGTATTCACCTCTCCTTTATTTTTTTATTTGTTGACATAAAATATACCAAATGTTAGTATATTAATAAAGAAAGGTGCTACCGATGACGGTTCGCCTGATATTAATAAGTTATAAAAATAACCGCTTAACTTTCTAGGCTAAGGCGGTTATTTTTCTGTCTTGGCATCATGCTTTCCACGCACTAGAACTCCCCGTAGGAAGCAAACCGCCATTCAC
>ULYU01015882.1_pt1 | contig 22147 bp, 18 predicted proteins | sample 1962481 | NCBI WGS metagenome assembly ULYU01 (sample SAMEA4835872, study PRJEB28245) | human gut metagenome | biome: gut microbiome; material: fecal sample | place: Denmark | collected 2008 | reverse complement strand
GTTTTGTTTATATGCCAGTTTCGGCGTCGTTTCCTTCTGTCACGCGTGTTTGTGCCGGCCGGGAATCAGAATCGTATGAAATAAAGCGTTTATTTTTATTATATAAAGTTGTGGATTCAATTCACATTCGGCATTGTTTCCATATTCTGAAATCAGCTCCGGGTAGGTTATCATCCCGCATATGTTTATTCCGCATTGCTGTTCTTGCTCGTCTGTGTCTGCCGTTCTCTTGCCGTCATTCTGCCCGATACTCGGTATTGATGTAGCTCGTCATGCTTTAGAAAAAAGTGTAATACGGACAGCCCGATGATAAAATGAAATCAGCAGGAAGTTTAACCACCGGTTGGGGTTAAGCCGATATATACAACTTTCAAATTAAAACCGGATTCTGATTTTTCGGCATGATTTTTCCACTATACCCCGAAAAATAAGCGCGTATTTGCGGGCTGACCTTCCTTCAGGTGCAAATACGCGAATTATGAGAGGCTTTTATAATATATTGAATATCAGTGATTTATGTTTAAGGACTATTTCTCTGCATTGCAAAAAACACCATTTCGCTATGCAAAATGGCCCATATCGAGGGCTGAAATGCACCATATCGCACCATGAAATGGGCTTTATCGGACTGCGAAATGGGCAATATCGGAACGTTATCTTCATTGTTTTGGACTAAGTTATGGGGTATATTAAAAAACGCTATTATACTAAATGTCCTTTATTGTATCCGTTTTAGAATCACTTCACATCTCTTTCGCGAAAATATTTTGTCAAAATAAAATCAAGAAAAATTGTAAGTCTGTCCCGCAGATTTCTTTTAAAAGCGCGGTTGCAGGGTGTGGAAGAAAGTGTGGAAGACGTGTGTTTCTTTTGAATTTATGGTTTATCGTTTGCGGCGCTGTCAATTTGTTATTACACGAAATATGTGCTGTCGCTGTTTATAAACATCACGCGCAGCCGGAAAATGTTACGTCATTTTGTTATATTCCGAGAATGAAAGCTTGTTCACGATAATTCCCATTGAGCCATGTTTCAGCTTTTCTATATTCTGGCCCTGGTATCAGTTATGACAGATAACCGCCTGGTCGCGCATTATTCTATTCCGGAAAATTTTGCGCTGAATTTCGGTATGTATGAGTGTTATGGTCCGGATGCAGCTTATATATAATAAGGTGAATATATCGTGCTGCTGTTATTAATGTTTTTTAATTATTTATTAACGGTTTCTGATGCAAACATTTCCGCGCTTATTCATTCAATTTAATGAAGAGTTCTCGGAGCGTTTATGTATATGGAGCATACATTATATGCTATGATGAATAGACTTAACGAATATCAGACCGATGCAAACATGTCCGTTTGCGCGCATAGCGAGCAAAGCATTGTTTTTTGTCGTTGCATGTGAACCTGGATGAGTTGATGTCCGTGCGTGATTATGCCGGATTATGAATCGTCTTTGCCGTGAGGGCTGTCCATGTAGTGTGACTCTCGGGTCCGGTTGTAAACAGGTTAGGACCAACGCTTTACGGAGCCTTGCTTATGGCGGGTTGATCAGTCGGGTAGGACGTAGGAATGAAGAATAGGGACCGGTAATGGTCCAGTATTCTTTGACGGAAAGGATAATGAGTTTATAGATAAATACCTGAAATTAAAGTTAGTTTTAGACAATTTGCCGGTTGGAGGAAGTGGCATAGGCTTCACTCCTGTAATACTTGACTTTTATATGAGGAAAGAGTAACGAATAACCTGCGAAGCTGGGGGAGAATGGTGGAAGCGATTTCCGTCATTCTCTTTTTGCTTTCTGGCTAAGGCTGCGGTATGTCACGCAGTTCTGCGCAAGATTCTGTCATGCGTTCTTCTTATAGCTGTATATGGCCATGACATTTGTCACGATTGCAAATATTGTCAATGCTGAGGTCTGGACGGTGATGTTTCCGAATGTCCCGCCTTTAATGAACACCGTGCGCATGCCGTCGATAAAATATTTCATCGGATTTATCGTCGTGATGCAGATAGCCCAGTCGGGCATTGAGCTGACCGGTGTGAACAGTCCGCTGAGCAGAATCATGCACACCATGACAAACCACATGACAAACATCGCCTGTTGCATCGCACGGCTGTAGTTGCTTATCACCAGCCCTATGCCGCTGAAAGTCAGTGCAAGCAGCATTGCAAGCATATAGAGCAGCAGGATGTTTCCTTCAGGAGTGATGCCGTAGACAATCCAGGACAGCAGAAAGCATATTGTCATCACTATCATGCTGATAATCCAGTAAGGAATGAGTTTGGCGATGATGAATGTCGATTTGCTTATGGGTGTCACATTTATCTGTTCTATGGTGCCGTTTTCTTTTTCGCCCACTATGTTGAGCGCAGGCAGAAATCCGCAGAACATCACAATCAGTATTGCCATCAGTGCCGGAATCATGAATACCTTATAGTCCTGTCCTTTGTTGTAAAGAGAGAATGTTGTAAGTTTCTCTTTGTTGACAGCAGTGTTTGCATGCACAGCTTCCTTCAGATTGTCGTTTATGATGTTGGCAAGATAGGCCGACCCCATGCTGCCCTTGGTGCCGTTCACTGCGTTCGCGCTTATGAGTATTTTCGGCAGCCTGCCGTTTGTCATGTCACGCTCGTAATTTTCGGGTATCACGACAGTCACGTCCGTTTTGCACATGTCTATTCTCTTCATCGCGTCCTCGTAGCTGTTCTCCGTTCCGGCAAAGACAAAATAGTCGGAGGCCTCGATTCTGTGCATCAGTCGTGACGAGAGGGATGAATGGTCGTTGTCGACGACGCTTACTGTGATGTTTTTTACCTCAAGGTTTGTCACCCAGGGCGTCACACACATTATGATGATGGGGAACATGATGATCATTCTGGGAATGAACTTATTCCGCATTATTTGCCTGAACTCTTTTTCCAACAGATATTTTATAGTCATATCGTGTGTGTTTTTATTTCAGATGTTCTTTAAATCTCTTCAGTGCTATGCCAAGCAGCACTACCGTCATCACGAGCAGGACACATGTCTCCTTGGCAATCGTCGAAGGATCTGCACCCATTATCATTAGTTTTCTTATGGCAGAGATATACCACCTTGCAGGAACTATGGCCGAGACGTACTGTAATATCTGCGGCATGCTTTCCACTGGGAAGATCATACCCGACAGCAGAAGTGTGGGCACAAGCATTATCATTCCTGAGGCAAGCAGCGCGGCGACTTGCGTCTGTGTGGCTACGCTTATGAGAAGTCCCAGCGACAGCGCGAGCATTATGTACAGAAATGACACCAGCGAAATGGATATTATGTTTCCTGCTATCGGTACGTTGAGCACAAAGTGCGATATAATGATGATGCAGACCAGTATCAGTGTCGAAAGGACAAAATAGGGTACGGCCTTGGCCGTTATGATGACGATGGGCTTTACAGGTGAGACGAGTAGAAGGTCCATGCTGCCACGTTCCTTCTCGCGCACTATGCTGACGGACGTCATCATAGTGCATACGATGAGCATCAGCATGCCCATGATGCCGGGCACGAAGTTGTAGGAGCTTTTCATCTGCGGGTTGTACAGCAGTTTTATTTCAGCGGTCGAAGCCATTGTCGGCTGTCCGTGCATGGCGTCGGCCACTATCTGTCTGACGTAGTTGCTTTGTTGTATAGACATGTTGGGGTCGGAGCCGTCTGTCATGATCTGTATGCCGGCGCTCCCGTCGTGTCGGTGGTCGGCCATGTGGGGACCGAAAATTACGGCCATGTCCGCCTTGCCGTTTCTGATCATCTGTATGGCGCTTGCCGGAGAGCCGGCGGTGCCGGTGACTGTGAAATATTCGGATGCCTGCAACCGTTCGGTTATCTGTCGGGTGAGCATGTCCTCAACCGGAGTCACCGTCAATATTCTCACGTTTCTCACCTCTGTCGATATGGCAAATCCGAACAGCAGCAGCATCACAATGGGCATGCCGAACAGCACCATCACCGTGCGGCTGTCGCGCATGATGTGTTTCGTCTCTTTTGATATGAATGCTATGAATTCTTTCATTGTGCTCAGTCTCCTCTCTTTGCCATCATGGCAAGCTTGGTGAATACGCCGTCCATGTCGGCGCATCCGTATTTTGACTTCAGTTCGTCGGGAGTTCCGATGGCGCGTATCTGTCCGTCAACCATTATGGATATGCGGTCGCAGTATTCGGCCTCGTCCATATAGTGGGTTGTCACGAACACGGTTATACCGCGTCCGGCAGCCTCGTATATGAGACGCCAGAACTGTTTTCTCGTCTTTGGGTCCACACCTCCGGTGGGTTCGTCAAGAAACACCACTTCCGGACTGTGCATTATGCTCACCGTGAAGGCGATCTTCTGTTTCCATCCAGGTGGCAGCTCTCTCACAAGTTTGTTTTCCAGTCCTTTCATGTTGAGCTGTGTCACGGCCTCGTCGGTGCTGCGTCTTATGTCCTCATCTTTCATTCCGTATATGCCGCCGAACAGTCTCAGATTCTCTTTCACGGTCAGATCTCCGTAGAGCGAGAATTTCTGGCTCATGTATCCGATGCGTGTCTTCACCTTTTCGTATTGCGTGGCGATGTCATATCCGGCCACTTCTGCATGTCCGCCGGTAGGTTGGCTCAGTCCGGTAAGCATGCGCATGGCTGTAGTCTTTCCGGCACCGTTGGCTCCGAGAAATCCGAATATCTCTCCCTTCCTTACGTTGAACGATATGTCGTCAACAGCCCTGAAATGTCCGAACGATTTAATGAGATGACTCACCTTTATTACGTCCGTCTGTCCTGTATGTGCATCGGCGTCAGTCATTTTCAGTCTGCCGGGGCTGAAGATGTCGGCGAAGCGTGTCAGTATGTCGTCGGGAGAACCTGTTCCCATCACTGTTCCTTTGTCAATGAACACCGCGCGGTGACACCTTTTTATCTCGTCTATGTATGGTGTGGCAACAATGACGGTCACTCCACCTTTGTTTATCGTGCCGAGAGTGTCCCAGAATTCTTTTCTCGACACAGGATCCACGCCGGTGGTAGGCTCGTCGAGCACCAGCAGTTGCGGTCTGTGAACAAGTGCGCAGCATAGGGCCAGTTTCTGCTTCATACCGCCCGAAAGGGCTCCGGCACGTCTGTCCTTGAATCGTTCAATCTGGCTGTAAATGCTCTTTATGCTTTCGTAGCCATCTCTTATGCTTGTACCGTAGATCGTGGCATAGAAATTCAGGTTCTCCTCAACCGTAAGGTCCTCGTAGAGTGAGAATTTCTCAGACATGTATCCGCATACCCGTCTTATGCCGGCAGTCTGATTGCGGATGTCGTAACCACCCACTGTCCCGCTTCCGCTGTCGGGCAGCAGCAGTGTGGTGATGATGCGCAGCAGTGTCGATTTCCCCGCGCCGTCACATCCGGTCAGGGCGACAATCTCGCCGCGTTCCACTCTTATCGACACGCTGTCGAGCGCCACGACGCTGCCGTATCTTTTTGATATGTCGTCAAGTGCTATCATTTCAGAAACTTCACTTTGCCATACATTCCTATCTTTGCGCCGCCGTCGTTGTCGATGGCTACCTTTACGGCATATACGAGGTCGGCACGCTCGTCGTCGGTGAGAATGGTCTTGGGTGTGAATTCAGACTTCTGCGATATCCATGTCACCGTTCCGTCGTATGTTTTGCCCTTGTTGTTGCCGTAGTCGCAGGTCACCTTTGCCTTCTGACCTATTTTCACATCGGCCAGCTGTTCGGACGTGATGTAGGCCCTGAGGTACATTCTTCGTGTGTCTGCAATCTTGAACAGCGGTTTGCCGGTTGTCGCAAATTCTCCCTGTTCGGCGTATTTCTCGATCACGGTTCCGCTCACCGGTGCCACTATCCTGCATTTGTTGAGTCGGTCGAGTATCTGCATACGCTGTATTTCCGTGGCACTCATCTGTTTGTCGAGGCTGCGCGTGCTGTTGCCAAGTGTCGAAAGTTGTGCCTGAAGCTGACGCTGCAACACCTTCAGTGTGCTTTCGGCGTCGTCCAGCTGTTTTCTGTTTGCGGCGTTCTCACCGACAAGTTTCTCGAAGCGTCGCTTCTCCATCTCCGCCTTTTCTATCTGTTGTCTTGTGGCGGCAATCTGTGCCTGTATGTCCGGCCGGCTGTTGGCGATGCTCTCGCGTGTGGCTCCAAGCCTTATGGCGCTAAGTGCCAGCTGCACGGTGTCGATGAGTCCGGCCTGCTGTCCTTCCTTCAACATGGTGCCCTCTTCGGCGTTGAGTCGCATGATCTGTCCGGTTTCCAGTGCCGATACGGTTATTTCGGTGGCCTCGAATGTTCCTGTTGCGTCAAATTCGTTGTCTTTGCCGTTGCATGCAGTCATTATTGCAGCTGCTGTCAGAAGTGTTATTATCTCTGTTTTCATGATTGTCTGTTTTATCTTTTGTCTTTATGTTATATGTCTGTTTGCAGTGAATGAATGTGCGCGCGACCGTTCATATGTTGTTGGTATGGCGCAGCGAGTAGAGCTCGCGTATCAGTACGATCTCGTGCATTGCCTTTGTCTGTCGTGCCTCGCTTACGGCATTGATGTGGCGTAGCAGTTCGTTCACGGTTTCCGTACCGTTCTCCACTTTCTTTTCAGTGGTCTGCCGTATGTTCTCGCGCAGGGTGATTATCTCGTCGTCGAGAGCTATCTGTTTTTTCAGACCGTTTATGTTGCCGTATGAGTTCTCGTTCTGCATGCGTGTGTTTAGCAGGAATGTCTCGCGTTGCGATTCTGTCTGCAGTTTCTGTGTCTCTATGTTTCTTATGTCGTTTTTGCGGGTGTAAAGCGCTCCTATGTTCCAGCTCAGGGTGACACCCGCCGCAAGTGTTCCGTTTTTCAGAAGGTCGTTGATGCGGTTGTGATATACAGCTGCGCCGAAGAACGATATCTGTGGGCGCAGCTTCGTGTCGAGTGTGTGGCGTTGTTCGTCAAGCAATCGCAGACGGGCCGAGTAATATTCCAGTTCCGGACGCCGGTTGGTTATTGTCTCAGGGGCAGGAGTGGTGGTCTCTGGTTTCTCAAACTGAGTGTCGGCAGACATATCCTTTCCCGTGAAGGCGGCGAGCATCCTGACATAAGCAGCGCGCGAGGTGGTAAGACTGCTTTCCTGCTGCGAGGCCTTGAGCTGTTCTACCTTTATGGCATCCTTATCCGACTGGTTGGCCAGTCCGCCATTTATCATTCCGTTCACGGTGCGCATGCTCAGTTCGAGGTCGTTCTGCAGCAGCTGTATTTGTTTCAGTTTCTCGTCTATGGTAAGTATTCCGAAGAAAAGTTCCTCTACACGGCTGTTGATGTCGTACATCGTCACGTCGAGACGCCCTTTCTCCACGTCGGCTTCGGCGCGCGTCACGCGTTTTCTTGCAGCCGTTGTACCTCCGTCGTATATGGTCTGGTTTACCTGGAACATGGCTCCGTAAATCTCGTTACTGACATCGGCTGCCGTGCCTGCCACAGTGTTCTCCATAATATCGGTCATGGCTACGGCTCCAGCCGCAACGCTTACTTTGGGCAGCCATGCCTTGGAGGCATTGTCCATGGTGTAGTCGCGGCTCAGTTCTATTAGTCGGTATTGTTTCACGGCCGGATAATTGTCTCTGGCAGAAGTCTTGCATTCGTCGAGCGTAACCTGTGCGCTGACCGATAGTGACAGTAAGGCTGTGACTGTTGCCAATAATGTTCTGTTTGTCATTCTTATGCTGTGTTGTGGTTTTTAATCTGTTGCAAAGATAAGCTATAAAGCTATATATATCATTGTCATTACTTAAATATGAATGTTCTTTTTGTAATATTATAAGCTTAGGACCATACTTTTTGACCGTGAAATGATTAATTTTGCAATCAGGGCAGGCATATGTTTGTGTACAGAGTCATTCATGATATTCTGACGATCGGCATATCTGTTCTGAGAAGAATGTGGACAAGACATTATTATATATAGTATGGCTGAAAGAAACAATGCGTTTACACGTATCACTTTCTCGGAAATGCGCGAGATGGTGAAAGGTGTTAAGACTGACGATAGGAGCTTTTTTCTTGACCATGATTTTGCCATGGCCAGGGGGTATAACAGTGTTTTTGACAAGGTGTTGAATCATAATGCTCCTTTTCTGGTTGAAGATAGCAGGTTCATCCTTCTTATGCAGGGTGAGGCAGAAGTGACTCTCAATCTGATGAACCAGAAGTTTCATAAGGGTATGCTGGTGTATGTGGGACGCGGTAGTGTGGCTCAGATCAACCGTGTTACGTCGGATTTCCGGCCATACGCGATGCTGATGGGCGATGATTTTCTCAATCTTGCATTCGACGGACGTCTGCCTGTGTCGTTCTGCGGCAGTGAGTCTTCGTTCCATATACATCTGTCAGAAAATGATATGGCAATGCTCAGCGACATGATGCGCATAATCTGGGATGTCGTTCATCAGGATGACTTCAGTCAGTACACCGTCCTCAGTATGGCTTCGGCATTTGTCAATTATGTTGACTGGCTCAGGCAACGCCAGATAGCTTCACCACTGAACGAACGTACACGAGAGCGTGAGGTGTTCGAACAGTTCATAACGCTGGTCAATACATATTGCCGCGACGAGCGACGTCTGTCTTTCTATGCCGATAAGATGTGTATGTGCGAGCGCTATCTCGGCAATCTTGTGAGAAAGGCGAGCGGCATTACCGCCAAGGAGTGGATAGACAAGGCAGTGATAACAGCTGCAAAGGTGATGCTATGCCATACATCTATGTCGGTGAATGAGATTGCTTACAGACTGCATTTTGCCAATGACAGTTTTTTCTGTAAATATTTTCGCAGGCTCACAGGAAGTACTCCGAGCAAGTTTAAATCGGAATATGACAGGTTGAAAAATGTGACGGAAAGTGTATAAATATGCAATTTGGATTGTAAGGATTTGGTAGTTGAATTTCTCAAAAGATAAAATTGTGAATCACGGAAAATTCTCTTTGACGGACGTTGTGCCGTTGTCGTGTGGCATTAGTGCTGGTGCTGTTTTGCTGTTGTGAATATATCGGCTTGCAAAATAGGCTTTTTCTGTTGTCGAATGGTACTATATAATACATAAAAATTGCTCTTTCGCAATTTTAAACAGGCTATTTCTGAATATTGAATAGCTTTTGTCGTATGCGCTATTATTGTATGCCGAAATTACGTGAAAGCATAAGCCGTTGAGTGATATGCAGTTATGTTGCTTGCCGAAATTTCTTGATTTTCTCACAAAGTGTTTTTTCGTCCGAGAATATCTTACTTTCATGATGCTGTCGCACGGTGATTGTTCCCACTCATGCATGAATATACAGTGATTTATGCATATTTATACAACGTCGCACAGACGTCGGAGATGGGTCGTCAGTGTTGTGCCGTTCATGTCTTGAATTATGCCTGTGACTTGATGTTGCTCATAAATATGCGCCGTGGTATATTTTTTCTATTTTTTTAATGTGTAATATCATGCCTTTTTAGTAACTTTGCATTCCAAATGTATTTAATTAAATAAAAATGGCTGGAACAAAACAAATCAAGACTGCACTTGTGTCCGTCTTTCATAAGGACGGACTTGACGAACTGCTCGCAAAACTTAACGCTGAGGGCGTGAAATTCCTTTCCACAGGAGGAACCCAGAAATTCATCGAGTCTTTGGGTTATGAATGCCAGACTGTGGAGAGTGTCACTACTTATCCGTCAATACTCGGTGGTCGTGTGAAGACACTGCACCCGAAAATATTCGGAAGTATACTTGCACGCCGTGACAATGAGGGCGATCGCGAACAGATGGCTCAATATGAGATACCGGAGATAGATCTCGTGATTGTTGATCTTTATCCTTTCGAACAGACTGTTGCAAGTGGCGCTTCTGATGCCGACATTATTGAAAAGATAGATATAGGCGGAATCTCGCTCATACGTGCCGGAGCCAAGAACTTCAAGGACGTGGTAATCGTTCCGAGCAAGGCTGAGTATGGCGTTCTGCTCGACATCCTGAACAAGAAGGGCGCACAGACTGACATAGAAGACCGCAAGATGTTCGCTACGAGAGCATTCGGAGTGAGCAGCCATTATGACACTGCAATACACGAGTGGTTCAGCAAGTAATATCCTGATTCGTCGCCTGCGGTCGGCTGTATATAGCGGTTAATTATGCACGTTTGTGTGCAGCTGGCCGGGAAGGTATAAGTTCATATAGAAAAACAGAAATTCAACAAATAGAGAGAAATGGGATTTTTTTCATTCGTTCAGGGGATAGCAATGGATTTGGGTACGGCCAACACAATCATTATCAGCGATGATAAGATTGTTGTGGATGAGCCGTCCGTGGTTGCGCTCGACCGCCGCACCGACAAGATGATTGCCGTCGGCGCAAAAGCCAAGATGATGTATGAGAAGACGCACGACAACATTCGCACGATACGTCCGCTTCGCGACGGTGTGATTGCCGACTTCACGGCTTGCGAACAGATGATGCGTGGACTAATAAAGATGGTGCATACGGGCAGCAGACTGTTTTCGCCGTCGCTGCGTATGGTCATCGGTGTGCCTTCGGGAAGTACGGAGGTGGAGCTGCGCGCCGTACGCGACAGTGCTGAACATGCCGACGGCCGTGACGTATATCTTATATTCGAGCCTATGGCTGCAGCAATAGGTATAGGCATTGACGTCGAGGCTCCTGAAGGAAACATGATTGTCGATATAGGTGGAGGTAGTACCGAGATTGCCGTTATATCGCTCGGCGGTATCGTGTCTAACAACTCTATACGTACTGCAGGCGACGATCTGACAGCCGATATACAGGAATACATGGCACGTCAGCATAATGTTAAGGTGAGCGAGCGTATGGCTGAGCGCATCAAGATACACGTTGGTTCTGCCCTTACCGATCTTGGTGAGGAAGGACCGGACGACTTCATCGTGCACGGACCTAACCGTATCACAGCTCTGCCTATGGAGGTTCCGGTGTGCTATCAGGAAGTTGCGCACTGCCTTGACAAGACTGTTGCCAAGATTGAGAATGCAGTTCTGTCTGCACTGGAGAACACACCGCCTGAGTTGTATGCCGATATCGTGAAGAACGGTATATATCTGACAGGTGGCGGAGCTTTGCTGCGCGGACTTGACAAGCGTCTCACCGACAAGATAAACATCAAGTTCCACATTGCCGAGGATCCTTTGCACAGTGTTGCCAAGGGTACGGGCATTGCGCTGAAGAACATTGACAGGTTCTCGTTCTTGATGAGATGATTTTCTGATAATTCATGATTTCCTGTCCATGGGCTGTCTTCTGACAGGCCTGTCCGCACGTCGGACGGTGTCGGCTGTTCATGGACAGGGAATTGTGAATTGTCGTTTATGGATGATGAGTTGAACAATGCGGAATCTTTTAGACTTTCTTGCCAGACATAACCATTGGTTTCTGTTTCTGTTGCTTGAGGCAGTGAGTATTGTACTGCTGTTCCGCTACAACAGTTATCAGGGCAGCGTGTGGTTCTCGTCGGCAAATGCTGTCGCCGGCAAGGTATATTCGTGGAGCTCGGCAGTGGAGCAATATTTTTCACTGACCGAGGTGAATGAGAAACTCACACAGCGCAATCTGTATCTTGAAAGACAGTTGGCTGCCGTGGCCGACAAACAGATTGCTGTGAACAAGGACACCACTTATTTGCAGCGTCTTCAGATGGAGGCGATGCGTGGACTTGTGACCATACCGGCGAAAGTGGTGAGCAATTCGGTCAATAAGCTCGATAACTTCATAACCATCGACAAAGGTTATGCCGACGGCGTGAGAAAAGACATGGGCGTGGCGTGCGGTTTCGGCGTCGTGGGTATTGTCTATCTCGTGTCTGAACATTATTCTGTTGTTATTCCGGTGCTCAATTCTCATTCCAATATAAGTTGTACCATACGTGGAAAAGGATATTTCGGTTATCTTCATTGGAATGGAGGTGCTGTCGATGAGGCTTTCGTCGATGATGTTCCGCGGCATGCCCGGTTCCGTCTGGGCGACGTCATAATCACGAGTGGATATTCTTCTGTATTCCCGCGTGGCGTTGTTGTCGGAACAATAATGCATGTATATAATTCTGACAACGGACTTTCTTATAAGCTGCAGGTGAAGCTTTCGACCGATTTCGGATGCCTGCGTGATGTTTGTGTGATAAACGACACGACCATGATAGAGCGGCAGCAGCTGTTGAACGCGGCCGTTGACTCATTGAAGCCGAAGTATTGACCACCCGTATGACTTGCTGTCTGGGGATTGTTGAACATGGATAATAACAATATCTGAAAGATGAATCTGGACTGGTTTAAGACTTTATCGTTCTTTATAATTCTGGTGTTGGTGCAGGTACTTGTGTTCAACCACATCCATCTGTTCGGTTATGCCACACCTTTATTATATGTATATTTCGTCCTTCCGGCACACCGTGGATTTTCTAAGTGGGCGTTGTTGCTGTGGGCTTTCCTGCTCGGAATGTGTGTTGACATATTCTCCAACACTCCGGGACTGGCGTCTGCGTCCATGACACTCATCGCACTAATACAGCCATACTTGCTTGAACTGTTTGTCCCGCGCGACAGTCCTGAAGATCTCAAGCCGTCGTTCGCGTCGTTGGGAGCAGCAAAATACATGTTCTACACATTCATTCTGGTATTCATTTATTGCATGGTATTCTTCTTGCTTGAGATTTTCAGCTTCTTCAATTGGATGCAGTGGCTCTTCAGTGCAGGCGGAAGCATGCTTATAACTCTTGTTCTTGTTTGGGTGATTGAAAACTTAGTTAAGAGAGAATGAAAGACTTCAGTCTGGAAAACCGGCGTTATGTCATAGGTGGTGTGGCCGTTGCTATTGTGGTGGTTTATATCATCAGGCTCTTTACTCTCCAGCTGATGAGCGACGACTACAAGAAAAATGCCGACAGTAACGCTTTCCTTAAAAAGATAGAATATCCGTCGCGGGGAATCATAAAGGACCGCAACGGCAAGCTGCTCGTGTACAATCAGCCGGCATACGACATCATGGTGGTTATGAACGAGGAGAAAGGACGGCTAGATACGATGGAGTTCTGTCAGACACTCGGCATTACCAAGGAGTTTTTCATCAAGCGGATGGATGAGATAAAAGACCGTACGAAGAATCCGGGATACTCGCGTTTCACCCAGCAGTTGTTCATGAGCCAACTCTCAAACGAGGAGTTCAGCATGTTCCAGGAGAAGATTTTCCGCTTCCCCGGGTTCTATGTGCAGAAGCGAAGCATACGTCAGTATCAGTACAGCAACGCTGCCCATGTGCTGGGTGACGTGGCAGAGGTGTCTCAAAGCGATATCGATGACGATGATTATTACCAGCCAGGCGATTACATAGGTAAGGTAGGAGTTGAGAAATCCTACGAAAAGGTGCTGCGTGGAGATAAAGGTGTGCAGATACTCTTGCGCGATGCACGTGGCAGAATACAGGGAAAATACAAGAACGGAGCGTATGACCGGAAGCCTGTGGCGGGTCATGATCTCACGCTTAGCATAGACATTGATCTTCAGGCACTTGGTGAACGTCTGCTCGAAGGCAAGATAGGAAGCATCGTTGCCATCGAACCATCCACCGGAGAGGTACTTTGTATGGTGTCGTCGCCTACATACGACCCGAAACTTATGGTCGGCCGACAGCGTGGAAAGAACCACAAGAAGCTTTCGCTCGATTCGTGGAAACCGTTGCTCAACCGTAGTGTGATGGGTCAGTATCCGCCGGGCTCTACGTTCAAGACATCACAGGCACTCACGTTCCTGTCTGAAGGAATTATTACTCCGGGCACTGCCTATCCGTGTCATAGAGGTTTCTATTGCCGCGGTATGCACGTAGGCTGTCACTCCCATTCGTCTCCTCTGCCGGTGATCGGTGCTTTGAGTACATCGTGCAACTCATTCTTCTGCTGGGGATTGTACAACATGATAAGCAACAGAAGAAAATACAAGAGCAAGGTGGAGGCTCTTAATACTTGGCGCGACTATATGGTCAGCATGGGATTCGGATATAAACTCGGTATCGATTTGCCCGGTGAGAAGCGCGGACTGATTCCTAATGCGTCTTATTATAGTGACATGTATCAGGGATATTGGAATGCGCTGACCATAATCAGTATCTCAATCGGGCAGGGAGAGGTCAATCTTACGCCGTTGCAGGTGGCCAATCTCTGCGCGACGATAGCCAACCGTGGATATTATTATGTACCTCACGTAGTGCGTAAGATACAGGGATTGCCACTCGACACGACCTATACGCGTCGTCATTACACCAAAGCCACGCGCCGGGCATACGATTATGTGGTTGCCGGAATGCGCTCGGCTGTCATTAAGGGTACGTGCCGCTCGGCCAACCGTGCCGACTATGAGGTATGCGGAAAGACTGGAACCGCGCAGAACCACGGCCAGGACCACTCCATATTCATGGGCTTTGCACCGATGAATAACCCGAAAATAGCGGTTGCGGTGTATGTTGAGAACGGTGGTTACGGTGCCGACTTCGGTGTGCCTATCGGCTCATTGATTATAGAACAATATATGAACGGCAAGCTGTCGCCAGAGAGCGAGAAGCGAGCTACGCATTTTCAAAACAGTAGAATTGCATATGGAACAAGGAGTAGGTAAGCGCCAAAGCGTATTTTTTTCGCTCGACTGGTGGACGGTCGGACTATATATAGCCCTGCTTATATTCGGTTGGGTGAGCGTGTGCGGTGCAAGCTATACTTACGGCGACAACGATATTTTCAGTCTGGATACGCGTTCAGGCATGCAGATTGTGTGGATAGCCACATCTGTGTGTCTGGGTTTTGCCATACTGCTGATGGATACCCGTTTCTTCGACACGTTCTCATATATCATCTATGGCATATTGCTGTTGTTGCTGTTTGCCACGATATTCAATCCTCACGATATTAAGGGATCACACTCATGGATTGTCATCGGTCCGTTGCGACTGCAACCTGCCGAGTTCGGAAAGTTTGCCACGGCCCTTGCCTTGGCTAAAGTGATGAGCTCGTTCGGATTCAATATACACAGATGGAAGCATTTCGCGGCTGCCTGCGCCATCATTCTCATGCCTATGTTCTTCATCATCGGACAGCGTGAGACAGGTTCGGCGCTGGTTTATCTGTCGTTCTTCCTTGTGCTCTATCGCGAAGGCATGCCCGGCAGCATATTGTTCACGGGGGTTGCGATGGTGGTCTATTTCGTGGTGGGAATAAAATACGAGCAGGTGTTCCTGGCAGAGACGGCCACATCTGTGGGCAAGTATGTCGTGTTCCTGCTTGTGCACATCTTCACCGCATCGATGGTTTACGTCTATTGTAAAGACCGCAAGCAGACGCGGCTCATACTTCTTTATGTGCTCGGAATAACGCTGTTTGCCACTCTTTTCTCCATTTTCGTAATACCGTTTGACATAGTATGGGTTCAGTTGACGCTCAGTGTGCTGCTTTTGCTGTATCTTTTGTATCAGTGGTTGCGCAGCCGCATCATCAACTATCTGTACATAATGCTGTTCTCGCTCGGTTCCATCATATTCTTCTATTCTGCCGATTACGTGCTCAACAGCGTGATGGAGCCACACCAGAGAGTGCGTATCAACGTGCTGCTCGGACTTGAGGAGGATATCTCAGGAGCCGGATATAACGTGCATCAGAGCGAGATAGCCATCGGATCGGGTGGATTGAAGGGAAAGGGATTCCTCAATGGAACCCAGAACAAACTGAAATTCGTGCCCGAACAGGACACCGACTTCATCTTCTGTACGGTGGGTGAGGAAGAAGGATTCCTCGGTTCGGCAGGCGTATTATCGCTTTTTCTGGCACTGATATTAAGGTTGATATATCTTTCCGAGCGACAACCGTTCACGTTCGGACGCATATACGGCTACTCGGTTCTGAGCATTTTCCTTTTCCACGTGTTCATAAACGTCGGCATGGTGCTTGGCCTCACGCCTGTGATAGGTATTCCGTTGCCGTTCTTCAGCTACGGAGGCTCATCACTGTGGGGATTCACCATACTCCTGTTCATATTCCTGCGAATGGATGCCGACCGCAAGTTAGTCAACACTTAGCGATATTCCCACATCGCTGATACCCGGCAACATCTCACGCTTCATGTCGTGTCTTACACGTATGTGAAGCGAATCCCCCTTGTTGAGGTGCATTTTTGTTACCGGAAATTTGAACTGGTAGTAGCTCACTCCTTTGCCTTTTGTCTTGCCGTTTTTGTCGGTAAGCTCGCATTTCACCGTGTCCAGCATGATTGTGTCTGCCGGCATCAGCCGCTGTTCAACAATCAGAGTGAGTCCCATGAACGGGTAGTTGTCTGTTATTCTCAGTCCGAGCGACGACTCATACATGCCGTCAGCCGTGAGTCTCGGAATGTCGAAGCTCAGTGTGTCGTTCTTTTCCCATCCTGCAAGAGGTGTATGATCATACTTGTCATACACCATGTTGCCGTTGCAGGATGTTAAAGCCGTTGCGGCCATGATACCTATGATGATAGCCGAAAAAGTCTTTTTCATTGTTGTTTTGCTGCCGGTGCGCCTTTCTTCTGTTGCTTTGCCGGTTCTTTGCTGTTATCTTTTCGTTTTGCGTTTGCGGCGTTGTTCTGTGTCTTGTTGGCGCCGTTTGCCTGTTTGTTGTTTCTGTTTCTTGAGCTGTTGTTCTTTTTCTTCTTCTTGCTCTTGTCGAATCTGCTGATGTCAGCCTCGGCAAGCAGGTCGGCAGGTCTGTTGTCTCTCTTCGGTCTGCCGTCGTTGGTGAGCGACAGAGGTTTCTCTCCACGTTTGTTCATGTCGATAATCTCGTGCGCTCTGTCAAACGATATTGTCTCCACATTGGACATCGTGTTTTTGTCGGTGGAGTAGGTCACAAGACCTGTAAGTATGTCGCTTTTCACGAGATAATAGTCGCTGTCCTTTGTCTGAAGCACGATTTCCTTGCTCGGCAGCTTGCGCCTTGCCTCCACATAGTCGTCTGCCTCATAGTTAAGACAACATTTCAGCTTGGCACACATGCCCGCCAGCTTCTGCGGATTGAGCGATATGTCCTGTATGCGTGCGGCGTTGGTGCTCACGCTGACAAAGTTTTTCATCCATGTGGCGCAGCACAATTCGCGTCCGCACGGTCCTGTTCCGCCTATGCGCCCGGCTTCCTGACGTGCGCCAATCTGCTTCATCTCTATTCTCACGTGGAATGTCTCTGCCAGCACCTTTATGAGTTGTCTGAAGTCAACACGCTCGTCTGCGATGTAATAGAATATCGCCTTGTTGCCGTCGCCCTGATATTCCACGTCGCCGATTTTCATCTGCAGTCCCAGGTCTTTCGCTATCTGTCGGCTCTGTATCATGGTGTCGTGCTCCCTGCTCTTGGCCTCGCGATACTTCTCCATGTCCACCGGCTTGGCTATGCGGTATATTCTTTTTATGTCGTCTGCCGACTTCAGGTTAGCTTTCTTTATCTGAAGCTTCACCAGTTGTCCTGTCAGAGTCACCACGCCTATGTCGTGTCCGGGAGTCGCCTCCACAGCCACGATGTCGCCCTTCTTCAGGTCTATGTTGTTGACATTATGATAGTAGCCCTTGCGCGTGTTCTTGAACTGCACCTCCACAAGGTCGGTCTTGTCCGTGTTTCCAGGAATGTCGTACAGCCAGTCGTATGTGTTGAGCTGCCTGTCCTGCCTTCCGCAAGCTCTGTGGCACAGTCCGTGGTCGCAGTCGCTTGCTATCTTGAATTTCATATCTTTAAAGTCTGTCATGTCTTGAAACAAATATTGAATTTATAATATGTATATATGGGGTTTATGAATTTCTCATGCCCGTTTGTGCAGCAGGATGATTATCTGGAGCGACATTTCGAAGAACGCTATCTTTGCGTTGGCGTTCTGTCCGATGTCGCGCTTCAGCTTGGCCATCAGCTCGGCCATCTCTATGACGTTTGCCTCGTTGATGAACGGTGCGAAACGTGTGGCGAACTGCTCCTCTTCCTCTGTCATGTAGTTGAGCTCAGGCGCGTGGAAGTTATAGACGAAGTTTTCCCTTATCATACGTGTGAAGTAGTCGAGCAGACGTTTCTGCTTCTCACGTCCGTATGCTGCCACGCTGTCGCTCCATTTCTTCAGCTCCTTAAGCTTGCGCTGATATGCCAGACGCATCAGCATGGTGAACATGTCGAGGAACATCTTGTTCTCGTTTCCGGCGTTAAGAGCCTCCACCGCCTTTGTCCAACTGCCGGCAGCCAGACGTGCTATGCGCCTTGCCGCCGCCTCGTCTATGCCGCGCCGTGCCATCAGTTCGCGCTCCATGTCGGCCGTGGCGATGGGTTTCACGTCTATGCGCTGCGTGCGGCTGCGTATTGTCTCGAGCAGAAGCTCCGGTTCCTCGCTCACCATGATGAACAGCGTATGTCCCGGTGGCTCCTCGAGCAGCTTCAGCATCTTGTTGGCGCAAGTCTGGTTCATGCGCTCGGGAAGCCATATTATGCTCACCTTATACTCGCCCATGCTCGGCTTCAGGCTCAGCGTGCGTATCAGCTCGTCGCTCTCCGCGCCGGTGATTATTGCCTGCTGGCTTGTCGCGCCTATGGTGTTCATCCATTGCTCTATGGTGAAGTAAGGTCCTTTGGCGAGCATTTCGCGCCATTCCTTGGCGAAGTCGCCGCTCACGGGCTGGTGCTCCTTACCCATGGACGGCAGTTTTATGGTGGGGTAGGTGAAGTGCAGGTCAGGGTGGTTGAGGTGGTCTGTGAGTGTCGTCTCGCCGAGCATGTACGACGCGAATCCCATGGCGATAGCCATCTTGCCGCATCCCGACGGCCCGCACAGCAGTAAGGCGTGCGGCACGCGCCCCTCGGCTTTCATCTCCTTCAGTCTTTCGATAGTATCTTTCTGTCCTACGACGTCCTCAAACCTCATTCTCACTTCAGTGTTGTATTTTTTGTTTTAAAGAATTTTTTTCAGAATCTCCCTCACCGAGTTGGCTGCCGACATGGTGTAGAAATGTATGTTGCCCACGCCCGCTGCGTACAGTTCGCGGCACTGCTGCGCGGTCCACTCTATGCCGAGTGCGCGTGCGTCGTCGTCGCTTTTGCATTTCAGCGCCTCCTGCGCCAGCTCCTGCGGCAGGTCACAATGGAACGTCCGTGGCACGGTGGTGAGCTGCGACATCTTGGCGAAAGGCTTTATGCCCGGTATGATAGGCATGGTGATGCCCATGGCGCGTGCTTTCTCCACAAAGGCGAAATACTTGCTGTTGTCGTAGAACAGCTGCGTCACGGCATACTGCGCACCCAGTTCCTGCTTGGCTTTCAGCCACGCCATGTCCATCTCGAGGTTGGGTGCCTCCTCATGTTTTTCGGGATAGGCAGCCACACCGTAGTCGAACGTGCCCATCGGGCATTTTATCGGTGTGCCGTCGGCGAAGAAACCCTCGTTGAACATGTTCACCTGCCTTATCAGGTCGGTGGTGTGCGCGTGTCCGTTCTTTGTCGGTATGAAGTTGCGGTCCTCCCTTGCCTTGTCGCCCCGCAGCAGCAACAGGTTTTCTATTCCAAGAAACTGCAGGTCGAGCAGTTCGTACTCAATGTCCTCTATCGTCGCTCCGCTGCATATGACGTGCGGAATGACGGGTATGCCGAACCTGTTCTGTATGGCCGCGGCAATGGCTATCGTGCCCGGACGGCGCCTTATGCGGCGGCGTTCGAACAGTCCGTCGTCCAGTTCGCGGTAAACATATTCGCTGTGGTGTGTGGTTATGTTGATGTAGTCGGGACCGAACTCCTTGAGCTTCTCTATTGTTGAGAACAGGTTGCCTGTGCCCGTACCCTTGAGCGGTGGCAATACCTCAAACGAGAATCCCCGTCTGTCCTTGCGGCTTATCATTTCCTGTATGTTCATACCTCCGTGAGTGTGTCGTTTGTGTGTATGATTTTTTGTCTTCGTGCGGCGCTTCCGGTCTGTTGCCCATGTGGGCAATGCAGCAGCGTCGCGGCATCATTTTGTCATATCGCCTTTTATTAGCAGGCAAGCCGGTGTAACCACACCTCCGTGGTCGAATCCGCTCAACTCGTATATTGGAATCTCCTTGTTGCCCAGCCCTTCGAGCACGGCTTTCAGATAGAGGTTCTCCTCATAGCGTGCCATCTGCTCCAGATGGCGGTCGCCGGTGTAGAGCACGAGGCGCGTGCCCAGCTTGCGCGCGTTGTTGAGCGGCGCATACTTGTCAACTATCGGCAGCGTGTATGATATCTTGCGCTCCTTGCGTATGGTGTAGTGAGTGGCCGTCTGACCGCTCACGGGGTAATAGGCCCGTATGGAGTCGGCGTCAACTCCGTATTCGGCAAGATAGCTCTTGTCGAGCGCCAGCATCAGTGTGAGGTATCCGCCGGCGGAGTGTCCGCCGACATAAACCTGCGAAGGGTCGCCGCCATATTCGGCTATGTGTTTTACGGTCCATGCTACGGCAGCCGCTGCGTCGCGCGTGTAGTCGGGACATTTGCAGCGCGGGAACAGCCGGTAGTTGGGTGCCACGATGGCTATGCCAGCATTCTGAAGCTCTGGGCGCAGCTCCTTCGAACCGCCCTCGAGTGCTCCGCCGTGAAACCAGACAATGGTCTTGAATCCCTTGCGGCCCTCAGGCACATACATGTCGAGCTTGCAACGCTCGCGTCTGTATGCCGACGTGTCGTCGGCGCTCACGTATGATATGTCTTTCAGTGTCTTGTATTTGTCTTGTGCGACGAGCGTCATCGATACGCACAGTGCCGCTATGGCGAGCATAAGTTTTCTCATATTCCTGTCGTTTCTTTTGTGTTGAATTATGTTTTCGGGTGCAGCCCTTAGGCACATTCCCCCTTAAATTTACAAAGATAAGAAAATTATTGAGAAATCGGGGCATATTGCCGTTGAACGAATTTTTATTAACTTATTTTTATTTAATCAGACAATAAAATGTTAAATCAATGGCTCTAAAATTCGCGTATTTTCGTCCGGACGGTCTGTCGCGCGTTTTTTCGCGATTTTTGAGATATTTTGACGCATTTTTGTAAGGAGCTGATAGTCAGTGATGTATGCGTGACATGCGTTTCCGCCATATTTTAAGTGCTTTGCGAAATGGGCTTTATCGGCTTGCGAAATGGCCTCTTTCGGGTGGTGAAATGGGCCATATCAGGGCACGAAAGAGCCTTTTTCGGAAGTCAAAAGAGGCTCTTTCGCAAAATCGTCACCGGCAGACGGAATTATGACGGTGCATTAGTTGGCTTTTCATCTTGCGAAAAGGGCTTTTCTGTATGCCTCGTTTTCACAGATGATATGTTAAACGTGATGCGTCCGATTGTTAATTATAATAAAACAGCATGCTTTTTGCTCGTGCTCCGGCAGCGCCCGTACGTTATATATTTTCCTTTTTTCGGACGGATGTCTATACACTGTCTCGCGTCGGATTTCTTACTGCGGCGACTGCACGGAATGGGTGTGAAAAACGTGATGTCGTGATGAAGAATAATAAGAAGTATAGAGTATGACTACAGATATGTATATGGCTGATAACCAAAGGAATATATGCCGTCAGTAAACTCCGCGCCAGGTGTATTGTTCTTTGATTAAGGTTGTTCATTATTATGTAGTTTCCGTTGCTTTGAAAATCACGTTCTTAATTGCCGGTGTAAATGCTTGACATTATGAATAATTTTTTGTTTATTTGTATCAGAAAACAATCTTTTAATCGAATAAAGACGTGTTGGTGACGCATTGAGCCGCTGCGGTGCTTTTAGATGTCGGACTGCGGGCGAAGCGAGGGCGCGTACGCGTATTTCAGATTATGAGTTTAATGGAAAAAGTATAAGGCGTATGAGATATTTTCTTTTTGTTTTATTCTGGTTACAGATGCTCATGCCGTGCGGCGCAACGGGTGACGCTAAGCGGTTGTCACGGCTTGACGAGCGGACGCGCGACAGCGTGATGGTGGCACGGGTGCAGTGTCTGATGATGACGAAACGTCCCTGGCTCTACCGCCGTGACGTCAGACCGGTGGTGAAACGTTGGGTGATGGACAGTCCGAAGACTGCCGACAAGGAGAGCGAGCCGTATAAATGGATTGTA
>ULYU01031416.1_pt1 | contig 22387 bp, 17 predicted proteins | sample 1962481 | NCBI WGS metagenome assembly ULYU01 (sample SAMEA4835872, study PRJEB28245) | human gut metagenome | biome: gut microbiome; material: fecal sample | place: Denmark | collected 2008 | reverse complement strand
ATGAGTAAAAGAAGGAGGTAAATTTACTTATGAATAAACACAATTACTTATTAAGCTTAGTCTTTTTTTCAATGATGGTAGCTGTTGGAGTGGTCATTTCACCCATTTTACGTGTGGAAGGAATGTGTCCTATGGCACATCTTATTAATATCACAATGGCTGTATTTATGGGGCCTTGGTATTCATTTCTTTGTGCTTTAGCTATTGGTTTAATTCGTATGACAGTTATGGGAATTCCACCATTGGCTTTAACTGGCGCTATTTTTGGAGCTACATTATCTGGAATCTTATATCGTGTTAGTAAAGGAAAGATTTGGGCTGCCGTACTTGGTGAAGTCATTGGTACAGGTTTAATTGGTTCTGTTCTTTCATATCCAGTAATGACTTATTTATGGGGTAGAACGGGACTTACTTGGATGTTCTATGTACCTAGCTTTTTAATGGGTACAATTATTGGTGGAAGTATTGCGTATGTTTTATTGAAGTCAATGTCTCGTAGTGGAATCCTAGAAAATATTCAAAGAAAGTTAGGAGTGCAAAAATTTGTTGAAACAAACGAATAATTTGATTCACTGTATCACAAATCCGATTTCAATCAATGATTGTGCAAATCTTATATTAGCTTTGGGGGCGAAGCCGATTATGGCTTGTCATCCGGATGAAGTTAATGATATCACCTGCCATTCTGCGGCTTTGGCATTAAATTTAGGTAACTTTGATGATGTAAGAGCTAAGTCTATGATGATTAGTGCTAAGTGTGCTAAAGGAAAAGGAATTCCATTCATTTTAGATTTGGTTGGAGTGGCTTGTTCAACACTTCGATTGAATTATGCTAAAGAACTGGTTTCTGTAGCTTGTCCAACCGTTATTAAGGGTAATATTAGTGAATGTAAAGCTTTTTATGGAATGACAAGTCATGCGCATGGTGTAGATGCGGATATTCAAGATGAAGAGGATATCTATGAAAGTTGTAAGTGGCTAAAAGAGATGGCTTTAAATCTAGGTTGTGTAGTTGTTTGTAGCGGTAAAATTGATGTCATTACGGACGGTAAAGAGGTCAATCTCATTTCAAATGGTTGTGACATGCTTTCAAGAATCACAGGGACTGGATGTATGTTAAATGTGGCGATTGCTACTTTTTTAGCTAGTTATTCTCCATTATTGGCTTGTATTAAGGCAACTTGTTATTATGAGGTAGCTGCTGAAAAAACAGAATGTTCTGGTCCTGGAACTTTCCATATGCATTTTATGGATGAGATCTATAAGCTTACTAGTTTTGATGAATCTTTGTTTAAAATTGAGGTGTTAGGATGAAAAAAGTAGATTATACATTATATTTTATTACCAATTCAGATGGTTATGATGAAGAAACATTCTTGCGTAAAGTAAAAGGAGCTTGCTTGGGTGGAGCAACCATTATCCAGCTTCGTGAAAAGAATAAATCAACATTGGAATATTATGAATTGGCATTAAAGGTAAAAAACATAACGGATGCCTATAACATCCCATTAATTATTGATGATCGAATTGATATCGCCATGGCTGTAGGATGTGGTGTTCATTTAGGAAATGAAGATATGCCAATTTCACAAGCTCGTAAAATTATGGGTGAAAATTGTATTATTGGAGCTACTGCAAAGACTGTAGAAGTTGCGAAAAAAGCAGAGGCTGATGGTGCTGACTATTTGGGTTGTGGTGCCATTTATCCGACAAAGACGCATGTTAAGACAAAGATTACAAGTGTTGAAACATTAAATGATATTTGTACAGCTGTTAATATTCCAGTTTGTGCAATTGGCGGATTGAATAAAGATAATCTTTCTGTTTTAGAAAAGAGTCCAATTCAAGGTGTTTGTGTTGTATCGGCTATTATGGATGCGGATGATACAAAAAAGGCAGCTGAAGAACTTAAAGAATCGATTCAAAAAATTGTGGCATGATAAAATGCCACTTTTATTTTTGTGAAATCTAACCTACAATAGTATGTATGAGGAAGAGAAAAATTTTAATACTTTCAATCACCATTGTTGCGGTGGCCCTGATTCTAGAAACTTGCATATTGCAGTATGTGAATGATAAGAATGCACAAACAACGTCTAATGTATTATTAGATCGAGTGATTGCGGTTATTGATAAGAATGAGTCGAGTGAAAGTGAATTTGTGAAATCATTAAAGGATGATTATATTGTTCGTGCTAAGGCTATATCTTATATTGTAGATGCGAAACCGGAAGTTGAATATGATGTCGATGAACTTCAAAAGATTGCAGGCTTAATGTCTGTGGATGAAATTCATTTTATTGATGATACGGGAACAATCTATTCGGGTTCGTTACCTAAATATTTTGGATATAGTTTTGATTCAGGTGAACAAATGGCTTTCTTTAAACAAATGTTAAATAATAAAGATTTAACATTATGCCAGGATGTCACGCCAAATACAGCAGAAGCTAAAGAGATGATGTATGCGATTACTTGGAATGAAGCGAAAACGCATATGGTGCAAGTGGGGATTACGCCAAAGCGTCTATTAAAGGAGTTGAAGCGAAACCAAATTTCAAATGTTGTAGCCGATATGCCTGTGTATAAGGGTATGGAAATTTTTGTCGTAAATACGAAAACGAAAAAAATTGAGGGTGCTACAAATCGTACAAAGATTGGAAATACATTAACGAATGTAAATGCATCATCTAAGATTCAAAAAATCGTATTGGATCATAAAAAATGCAAATGTATATCTCGAAAACATGGCAATTATTTGGTTGCCGTAACTATGGAAGAATCTGTAAATTCTTCAAGTAATATTGTTGCGGTATTGATTGTCGGTATTTATTTGACTTTAGCTTCATGTTTACTTGTTTTAATGCTTTCTAGAGTATTAAAAGAGAAGTATGAAAAAGAAAAGTATATGTATACTTCAAATACGGATGAATTGACGAAATGTTTCAATCGCCGTGCGTATGATTCGGATGTGGAAAAGTTAGATTTAAATACGGAATGGGCTTATATATCTTTAGACTTAAATGGTTTAAAACAAGCCAATGACACGCTTGGACATAGTGCAGGGGATGAACTGATTTGTGCGGCTAGTAACTGCATGAAGTTTGCGTTTGCCTCTTATGGAAAAATATATCGTATTGGTGGGGATGAATTTGTCGTATTGATTCACGAATCTGTTTCAAATTTAGACTCCATATTACAAGTATTTGATGCGACTATTCATGATTGGCATGGTAAGTATTCAAATTCAATATCTGTATCATATGGTGTCGTCAAGTCTTCTGAACAAGATTTTGATTCAATTCATTCTGTGTCTAAATTAGCGGATGAAAGAATGTATAAGAGCAAATCTGAGTATTATAATATGAGTGGTAATGATCGAAGAAGCTATAACGTATAGGCGTTTGGCTTCTTTTTCTTTCTATAAACACTCGTATTATAATAAACATAGATTAAAGAGAGGGTCTGGACTTGAGGGATTCTAGAAAAATCTAGAAATGGAGAAAAAAGAAATGAAAAGTGAATTGTTAGACAAAGTATTAGAGTGGAGGGATGTTGTAGTTATTGATTTTGAAAATTATCAATGTATACCAACTGATTTATTAAATGAAGAATATGTATATTATCTGTTTTGTGGTGCAACGACTACAAAATGTGCCAATGCATATAAAGAGATGCTGAATGCATATGATGTGAATGTTATCGAAACTAAGCATACAGGAACTAATTTTGTAGATAATCGAATTTCAATGTACATCGGATATATATTTGGAAAGTACAGTCCAAGACAAGTTATACTTGTATCCAATGATATTGATTATTATGAAATGTACATGGATTTAAAGAGTCATGGTTATCCTATTGTATATAGAGAGCCATCTTTAACTTGTAAAGAAGCTATTCGAAGACAATCTGATTATTTATTGGGTAATCCAATGTCAAAACCGAATACACAAAATTCTCCAAATAAAGAAGCTGATGTTTTAAAAGAATTAACTTCTTTTAATCAAAAGGCGAATTTAATTTTAAAGAAAATAGAAGAATCAAAACAACCGGATGATATTAAAAGTATTGTTCAAAAGATTATAGAATTGAATAAAGGAAATCCTGTCGTGGCTTCTTCGAATATGACGCATTTTTTAAGAAAGAAAATGAAGATGAATAAAACTGAAACGAATAAAACACTAAATCAAATTCATGCGAAATATGTTGAATTGGTTGAAACAAGAGGAAAGGAAAAGTTCTATAAGATACTTCTATAATGAAACGTAAATATTTTAAAGTGATGGCGAATTTATAGTTTAAGGAATTGTTAGAACACAATATAATGTAACTGTAAAAAGCAAAACAAAGCTTAAATATAGGAGATTATAGAATATGGAAAATTATGGTAAAATCATTACATTAGGAGAATTACGTAAACTTACAGATTGTACGGAAACAGTCAAGGAATTAGAAAATTATGAAAATAATATCGGATATAAAAGAGAATGTTCTAAAACACAAAAAAAGGCTTGGAATTTAGAAATTCAATTTTTGGCAGCACAACTTTCGAATTCTAAATTATCTGATGATGTTAGAATTATTTTTGAATATATGCTTCCAAATGAAAACACACAACGTCCAGATGTTATTTTATTATTTAAGGAAAAAGTTATTGTACTTGAATTTAAAACAGGCGGTAACAAAGTGACATTGGACTATGTGGCTCAGTTTATGGATTATCAAAGTATATTGAAAACATATCATAGTGTTGTTAATTACAATAATATGGATGTACAATCATATCTTGTAATGTGTAATTGCAACGCACGCGATATTAAGATGTCAGAATTGAATGGTAAAATTGATGAAAATGATAAAAAGCGTATTCTTGGGAAAGATACTTTTGGAAATTTAGTTAATAAGATGGAAGAAGTAAAACCTCTTTCTGAAGAGGAAGTAGTTGAATGGGTCAATGGACAAAGAGTTCGAGGACATAAAATTTGGGAAGTAGGAAATTGTCTTAAAGAAGAACTAAAAGATGGAACAAAAAATATTTATAGTAAAATCAGTTCAATTCCATACCAGTATCTTCATACAACACAAGATAAGATTTTTGAATTGGTAAAGAAAGATGAACAGAATATTATCTTTGTTTCAGGTGTTCCTGGTGCAGGAAAAACTATGGTTGGATTGATTACATTGTTTGGATGTCATGGGGAACATATGAATGCTAGATATTATACTGGTAATGGAGCTTTACAGAATGTTTTGTCAAAAACTCTTGAGCAAAATTCAGAAATTCAGAAGATTGGATCATTTAGAAGAAGTTACGGAAAAGGTACAATGTGTAAAGAGCGTGTACTAGTTTTTGATGAAGCACAAAGATTTTGGGAAGAGAATTATAAAATTGACTGCCCAGATCAAGAATTGATAATTAATCACGTAAATTATCCTAAAAATGCTTCAATTATATGTTTGATAGGCGATGGACAAAGACCTGGACATGGTGAAGGAGGTATTGGAGCTTGGGTCGAAGCACTTAAGAAAAATCCATCTTGGAAAGTCTATGTGCCAAAAAAATATATTGAAACATTTAAAGGTGTAAATGTAGAACAAACAGATGAATTGTTCTTAGATACTAGTCTTAGAAATCATTTTGTTGATCCATCCAAATGGGTTGAATTAGTGTTAGCTGGTGATGCAGTTGGTGCAAAAGAGGAATTAGTACGTTTAAAAAAAATGGTAAATGTAAAAATCAAGATTACACGTTCTTTGCCAAAATTATATGAAGGTTCTGATAAAGGAGAATCAATTCTTCAAAGATTAAAGAAAAAGAGAGATAAAAATAGAAAGGATAGTTACTTGTATGGTGTACTATGTTCATCCAAAAATGATATTTCACAAGTTAGAGCTCTTTCAGGTGGGATGATCAGAAAGATAACTCCAGATTATTCTAAAGCATATGAATGGTATTCTGGTGGTTGTTGTGAATCAGTTGGAGGGATTAAAATTGGTTCAGAAATGTTTACTCAAGGACTTGAACTTGATTTACCAATTCTGTTTTTCGGAGGGGATTACTATATAGAAAATAAGAATGGTAGATATCAATGGTCAATTAATGTATCAAAAGAATCACAACAAAAATACAGTAAAGAAGAATTACCTTCAATAATGCAAGATACTTATCGAATTCTTTTAACTCGATCAACGGAAGAGATGATTTTGGTTATTCCAGAAGATCCTTCTTTAGATCAAACTTATGAATTCTTTAAAGCTGCTGGGGTGGAAGAGTATGAAATGAAATAACAGATACATATTATATTAACCGTTAAATGTTGGTTTAGAAGTAATGATTATAAAAAATGAAATATCACGATGAGCAGGCATCGTTAAAAATTGTATTCGTAAGGAGGAATTCAAGCTCCTTCCCTAAATCTACTTACAAGAGGTAGATTTGAATAAGGGTATCTTGTAAAGCCAGAGGATGTCTTTAATCCTCACAGAGTCCGTGCTACCTACATCATGCACGAAAGCCTGACAATCAGGAGAAAACCTGCAATATGAAAAGGGATTGTGATGAGTATTATAACTCGTTGCAATCCCTTTTTGTATATGATTATCCATTGATTTCATCTTCGCACAATTGGATTTCATTAGAAATATATTGTTTTAAATGGTTTAGATCATCCATCTCTTTTTCTAATGTTTTGTTCTCGTTCATTAGTTCGCTCATTTGATAATTATAATTGTCAATGCATCTATCGTGTTCATCAATCGCCATTCCCAAATGATATTCATCATCAAGCTCGACTTTGAATTTTTCAAATGCTTCCTTCGCATTCATGAAATCTAACATGTCTCGTCTACATTGTAAATTATATAAAAATGCATTTGATACATTTAACCATCTTTGATTTTCTTCAATTGTTATAAGATTAGATCTGATTTGATCACCCAATTTTTGAAGCTTGTGGTCAATTCTTTTATCGACCGCTTTTAAATACTTCATGTGATTTTGAGCAGATGAAACATCTTTATTTGAATCATCAACAATTTGTTTTACTCGCATGGTTTTTTTAATTGGAGTACCATTTTTGTCTTTAACAGATGTTACGTGTCCAATGATTTCAAAGTCAGCATGTTTATTAGGATTTGTACATGGAGATAGAGTTAGAAAGTCTCCTTTAAAAATAGAATCTTTAGTAAATGGAATTGTAAGGATATCTGTTGTTCCTTCTACTAAGTCACAATACATTTGATCCTCGATGGTAATTTTAAAGTTGTAGCCAATAATTAATGTCATAAATTTTTCCTCCTTGTGTTTTTACGGTTTAATCATATCCTAATGTAATTAATCTTTTTAATGTATGAGACTGATTTCCCAGTTAGAGTAGATTTATATTGCTTAGGGTTGTACAATGAATACGAGAAACAAAAGTGGGGAAATAGTCTCATAATTTGTAATAGCTTTATTTTTGTGTTCTATAATAAATACGAAAAGGAGATATTTGGCATGGAAAAATTTAATACGCAAAAAAATTTAGAAAAGAAAACAATTGGATATGTAGAACGAATGATTGAGTTGATCAAGTTTACACATTATCCGCGTACAAAAGAGGATATCGCAAAATTTTTGTTTGAAGAAAACTCGAAAAATAAAAATAAAGAAATCAATGAGTATTTAAAATGGGATGCGAAAGATGAAAATAGTGTATTTCAAATATTTGATACAGATATTCCGGTACATTTTTATGAACGCAAACAGAAAGGTAAAGTATCTACTTGGATTTCTGGTATGCGAGAAACAGAAAACAATGTAATGGAGTGTGCAAAAACAATTCATCCGGTCTTTTTAGCATTAAATGCAACCGAGGTTTTTTTGTTAACTCAAATTTTGTTATCAATCGCATTAAAGCATGATTCAAATTATTATGAAGCGTATAAAAATATTGTAAAAAAAATTCAACGTCAATTATCTCCATATATGAGTGCAAAAATTGATTGGACATTACTTGATGAAGTACCAAATAATACTTTTATGAAAAAACAAATAGTTAACATTAACGAAAGTATGCGATTCGACGCTGAATGTTTCTTAAGAATAGACATGTCAGAAGATGAAGAAGAATATTGGGAAACGATTCAAGATGATTCTAAGAATACAACTTATGGTACTTTGGAAAATGCGGTTTCTTTAATGAAGTATATGCATTTGCCTAAGACTAGAGATGAAATCAATAATTTTATGGGAATGGATGTATTTTTAAAAGAAATTACTTTGAATGGAAGCCCAAAGCGTAGGGGATATTGGAAAAGTGAAAACCATGGTGATGATTATTTCTTTTTAAATGTTGGATATCCATTTTGTAAAGCTAAAGCGGCAAACAAAGATTTGATTGATATAGGTTATATATCTACAGCAGGTGATTTTTATGATAATAGCAATCTTGATAAAGATCGAAGTAATTATTTTGCTGATAGTGAAGATTATTATCAACGAATTGTATGTGCATCTATTGAAGAATATAATAAGTCTAACGAAATTAACTTACAATATCAACAAACAGTTCATCCTATTTTTATGGTATTGTCTATTGATGAAGTATTCTTATTGACTGTAAATTTATTAAAATTGGTTCATGAAGAATTTAAGTATAGAAGTAACTATGAATTTGTTGAATTAAAAAAGTACAAAGATACTACATTTCAACAATACATAAATATCGTTAAAAAAATTTATCATCAATTATCTAACTATGCAAAAAATGTATTAAGTGGTTTGGATCCAGAATTTGAGAATGAGTATCATATTTTGGATTTAAAAAGCAAAGAGAAAAATTTTATATCTGAAAAAAACTATAACGTAAAACATGGTGTTACAGATCAAAATCTTATTATGTTTTTGAAAACTGGAGAATTATATTGCGTAGATACTGTAGATGGTTTAGTTTTAGGAAAAATCATTTTAGATTATAATGATTCAGAAGAAGATGCTTTTTTTGTTAAGGACACAAATGGGATTAAACACAAAATTATTGTTTAAACAAATAAGTGATTATAAGATTGGAATTGGGAAAATAATCTCAGGATTCCAATCTTTTTTTCTCTTTTCGTAAAATTAAAATGAAAGGAGACAAAATAATGAAAAATCAAAAGAAGTATATTTTATTTGTTTATGGAACTCTTATGAAAAATGAAAGAGCTCATGATTTATTAGGAAATTCAAAAAGTTTAGGTGATGCATTCATCAAGGGATATAAAAAAATAGATATGGTTTATTATCCTGGAATTGTTGTTTGTGAAAATGAAAAAGTTGAGGGAGAGGCTTATATCATTGATGAAGAAACCAAAAGAAAGGTTGATGTATATGAGGGTGAAGGTTATTTGTTTAAATGTGTAGATGTTGATATATATGTAAATCAAGAAGTATTAAAAGGTATTGTATATGAATATATCTTACAAAATGAAAAGTAAACTAAAGTTTTTCTCAGTATAAAGTGATCATAAAATTTATTTATGGTCCTTTTTTTTAAGAAATTTACATTTTAGACATTGATAATGTCAATTAATAGGGGATAATACTATAAATTTAAAAGGGGTTAAAGTTTAATATGGAACGATTATTAGAAAAAATTATTCAATGTAAAGAGAATGGATTGTATTTTGTGAATACACCAACGGGTTCGGCAAAGTCCTATAGTGCGGTGCAGTTAATGAAGAATCATTATAAGAGTTTTGATTCGCATTTTATTTTCATCACAAACAATCTAAATAACTTACCAATGGAAGACTTAGAAAAAGCTTTTGGTGATGATTTTAAGAATCAAGTTATTCGAGTTGAAAGTATTGTGGATAATCTTGTACATCATTTTGATGAAAGCATTATTCCAGATGAATATAAACGATTGAAACATTATAAAGAGCTATATAATTGTTTGAATAACTATAAGTATCTAGCAAGAGATATTCAAAATGAACTTGATAAAGGAAAGACTCCAAATATTGGATTATTAAAGTATTTTAATCAGTCTAAGGAAGAGCTCGCAAATAAAGACTCTTCGTTTCGAAAAGATATTCGTACGCACCTAATGCAGTCTGGCTTTGCAGAATTGAATTTCGAAGAAAGAAAGTTGATTGTGAAATCAAAATATAAATGGCTAACTACTTTATATCCAGCAATGTTTATTGAAGATTTTAAAGTGATTTGTATGTCAGTCAAACGTTTTTTTACTTCAATTGATCCGATTTATATGAAGAAATATCGTTTTTCTGAATCAGAAATTATAGATCATAGCGTTCTTTTTATTGATGAAGTGGATGCGACTAAAAATGAAATTAATAATATTATTTTAGAAAGTAGCTTGAGGTCAACAATTGATTTAATTCCCATGATACATCGAATCGCAGATCAGTTTATTTACTGGGATCTGAATATGCCAAGGATATTAAAGGATATGGTTTTAGATAAAAATACAGCTTTTAAGAATATAAGAAAACAGGCTTTGGCAATTCGAAAAAATTATCATGATGAGCTGCCATACTATTGTTCCGATATTAAGGATAGAAATTTCTTAATGAATGATGCGACTTTCCATGCAAGTTTTGAGAATCATTCTAAGAAGAATGCATATGTATATTATGATGCGAATAAGAATCAGATGACGATTGAAATTGAGAACAGTCGAAACAATGTTTCTGATACTTCAAGTGAAGTGTTTAGTTTATATAAAGTGATTCGTGATATGAATAATTTTTTAACATCTACAAAGAATTATTTAAAAAAGTTGTCTTTGACATATAAAGATATTCATAATTCAAACATTTTAAAAGATGAAGAAAAAATTAACGATGAAGAGGCTCTAAATTCAATATATAAGGCATTTCGATTGACGGATGCAGATATATCATATTTTAAAAATGAAATACATATCCAGTCCTTAATAAAAGTAAATGCAAAAAGGAATCGGTTAAAAAAGATAAATGGATATTATGATCGAGGTATTCGTTCTTTTGAATTCACGAATAGGAAGCATGATAGTTTTAATACAAATTTTAATTTTATCAATGTATCTAAGAGTGCAGAGCATATATTGGTTTTATTGGCAAAAAAGGCCATTGTGATTGGTTTGAGTGCTACATGTAATATTGATTCAGTATTATCGAATTATTCATTAAGATACTTAAAGGAAAATTTGGAAGATAGTTTTCATAGAATTGAAGGTGAGGATTTTAAAAGAATCAAGGATACATATTCAATGTTGAATAAAAAATATGAGTCAAAAGATATTCAAGTTCACATTGAAGAAGTAATAGATTGTTTGAATTTGGATATGAAGGGTATGATTTATACTGTGTTTGAAGATTTCAAAGTTCAAAGGAAAGTAGAACGAATCTTTTCATGTAATGGGATCAATGATTTGTATTCTATAAAAAGATATTTAATTATGGCACAAGTCTATCAGTATTTTATCCTACATGAAGATATTCGATCTTTCTTATGTTTAAATAATGCATTGCCAAAAGAGAATAGTAAGTTCGATTTGTGTATTCTTAAAAAATTGTTAGATGTGGTAAATGAAGAGAATAGTTTTGATAAGAATGATGTACATATTGAAGTATTAAAAAGTGGCATATCTTTTGATGCAGATAAGAAGGATATATTAGAACGTTTATCAAATGGAGAAAAGGTATTTGTGATTTCAGCTTATGCAACAATTGGAGCCGGACAAAATATGGCATATAAGCTACCAGAACATTCAGATACGATCAACTTAACGGACTTTTCAAATAAGAAAGATGGAAGAAACTACAAAAAGGATTTTGATGGAATTTATTTAGGAAATATTACCAATGTGGTGACGAACCTGTTAGATATGGATTCTGACTTTGATGAATCCGACTTACTTCATTGTTTGATTGAGCTAGAGAATCTTTATGAAAATAATGAGATTACACATCATACATTAAACAAAGGCATTCAATCTGCTTATGAAAAGCTAAAAAATCCCAAGACAAAGGTGTTTCTTAATGAGATTCAAGGATGTAGAAGTGTGCGTTTATTCAAGACGAAACAAATTATTCAGGCCATTGGTCGTTTATCAAGATCTTTCAATAAGAATAAAACCATTCATATTTTGGTCACAAAGGATATTGTTCATAGTTTTGATACAACAGTTTTAGAAACTGAAATCTTATCACCTGAAACAATGCAGCTTGCGATGTATGCCAAAGAAAGACAACAAAATGTTCCTGTATATGATTATGTAGAGAATGAGGCGAGTCGAATTTCAAGTGTTGGTAAATTCTATATTTATGGCTTATTGTCTGGAAATTGGACAGAAGAACAAATCCAGCTTTATAAAGACCTAGGTGAAACCTGTTTGAAATATCCTACATCTTCGGATTTAGATAATGAAATTGTTAAAGAATATTATATTCATTCACATGGTCCATTTAATAAATACTATTTTGTGGATGTAAAAGATTTTGAATATACAGACATCTTCTTTAATGAAACAAAGGATGAGACAAAATTACGCATTCAAAATGGTAAAAAGAATCAGGAAAGGTTGATCAATTATTTACATGAAGTGAGTGAAGAAAATTGTCGTTTGGCTAGTTTGTTAAACTACCCAGGATTAAAAGATGAATTTGAAAAACATGGATATGCGACTTGTTTTGAAAAAAACGATTATATGCTTTCTCCTGTTTTATATCAGAATATCTATAAAGGTAGGCTTGGGGAGTTTGTTGGAAAGTACATAATAAAAAAGGAATTGAACATAGATCTAAAAGAGTTGGATACAGATGAATTTGAACGTTTTGATTTTAAATATGGAGATGTCTATATTGATTTTAAACATTGGCGGTATTCATCGTATAGTTGGAAGACAATGTCAAAAAAGATTCTTAATAAATTAGATGAAGTCAATGGAAAGAAAGTATTGGTCATCAACATATTTGATGAAAAAGATACGGATCAAATCATGGAATCTGAAAGAATTATTGAAATTCCATCTTTGTTGGAAAAAGATGGTTTTCATGTCAATCAAGATGCAATCAATGCAATTAGAAAGTGTTTAAAGGATGAAAAAAATGATTAAGACAAATAGAGTTAAATTAAATATTCAATATGATCATATAATGTAAGATTATGATATTTATAAAATTGGACAAGACTTAAATGGTATGGATAAAGAACAAAGAAAGATTGTTACAAAAGGTGTAGAAACACTTGCGGATAGTTTATCACCTGCTCTAGCCGTTTTATACCGATATGGTGGATATTTATATGCCATTTTCAATAAGGATACTGTGAGCTTACAAGAAATGCAATCGCATATCGATGTGCAGGGTGTATTTGTTGAAAAGATAAAAGATATTTCTAGTATGTATCCTAATGAATTGTGCCAGTTATTCTTTAATATGCTTCCAAATATGGAATGTTTTAAAAAATATAATAATGTGTCAGGAAGACTATATTATTTTAATAGTCATTCATTTACTAAGGATATGGTAACCGCATATAATATTTCTATTGACCCATTTATAAAGGAAAATAATCAAGAGTATGTTTTAAGATTAAGTGTTGAATCTTTTTGTCGATTATCTAAAGTTTTAGAATATAATCAAAAGAAAGAAAATGATATTCGTAAGTTACCTAAATATTATATTGATGAAGAAAATTATATATTTCGTAGAACCTTGACTCCAATGGACGATGATGATTGTTTTGTGAATAGAAATCCGGGTTCTAAAAAGAATAAGTATATTGCGAAGGATTTGGATATAAGAAATTTGCAGGCTTTCAAAGATTCAAAGAAGGGGATTTTTTATAGTTTTTTTAAAGATGTTGAAGATCATTTAAAAGACTATATTGAATTGATTCCAGTTGATTTAGAGAATGGGAAATCATTAAATTCGTATTCAAAAAATGTATCGAAAGATTATAAAGCCAAAGTTTTTAATGATCTAGGAATTAATGTGATGGATCGTGTGAATGATACGCTGTCTAAGAAAATGGTTGAATTGATGGCTTTAAAATTAAGGGACAAAGGTATTGAAAATATTGGATTTGATAAAGATAAACAATTCAATATTGTCTTGATTCACAATGCAGAATATTACCAAAAAAATAAGATGCGAGATCAACATATAAATGATTTTTGTACGCAGCATTTTACATATGAAACCTGCATTGGAAAGAATAATAAGATAGATATAAATGATAATGTGGTAGATAAAATTTTAACCGAACTAGCAATTAAAAGAGATATCGCAAATCAGAGTTTATCTACATATCATTGGCATTGGGAAGAACCGATTGAATATGTAATACCGGATAAAGATTATAATGTACAAAAGAAACGAAATGAAGATGTTTATTTAGTTTTAAATGTATCTAGTAATGGAACAATGAAGTTTCATAAGGTAAAAGATCAAGAATTGGAAGAATATAAAAAATATGATTGTATTTTTAAAGAAGATTTCGATAAAAAGTACTATAAAATTGTTCGTCCTGAAATGTTGATTTTAACTAGCAAACGTAAAATGATGATTATAGATACTGCGATGATGGTGATGCCTGATTCATATGAGTTACATAATCGCTTAGAGAAATATGGAAAGGATGAGCTCATCTCAAAGGATGAGTTGATGGACTACTTACAATCTTTTGGTAAAAGAAATACAAACTTTAAGAATCAAATAGAACATATTATAGAAAAATTAGATAAAGAAAGTTATCAATGCCAAGAGATTGTAAGAAGACCTACTAAGACAGTTGATTTACCACTAATTTCTTTAGCTACATCTTTAGGAAGAGAATTTGTGAAGTATTGTAGAGATAATGTAGGTTTAGTTTTGAATCCTTGTCTAAAGAGTGATGTTGTGAAGGATCTTCAAAATATCAATGTCATTAAAGATGGAGATGGGCTTTATTATTATGTTGGTAAAAGGAAAGGTATGAAGTTTGATTTAAATACAGCTTGTCATATTCGTAAAATGATTCTATTGGAAGGGGATTTTGATGCAGCCTTTAACAATTTTATTTTAGAACAACTAAGAGTCGATTTTGTTCGAAATGAAGAGTATACTGTGTTGCCATTTATAAGAAAATATATAAATGAATTTAATAAATTAAAAAGGTATTAAATCTATAAGGTCGATATTCGTATTGAATATTGATCTTTTTTTATGTGTACTCATAAAATGGGAAACTAGTCTCATGTTTCTGAATGTCTTGAAGATTCGATTTAGAATGAAGGCGTAATCAAGGAGGCGAGAAATTTGATGTGAAGGATACTTCTTCAGATTACTGGGGAATTAGTCTCATAAAAATTTTTTGATTCAGATATCGCGATATGATTTAGCCGTGAAAACGACGTGGAGGAAAGAAAGGATGAGGTTATGGAGTATTAAAGTATTGATGGCTTTGAAAATTGCCAGTCTATTCAAAAAAGATATTCTATGTCATCTAGTTGTATTGGTGACTTCTTTGTTAGCTAATTAATTTTAAATTTTATTTTATACGAAAAGGAGGAAAAGATTATGAGTATAAATAAATGTAGAATTGCAGGTATTGTAGCTGAAGAACCAAGAATTTGTAAGGATGTATTTTACAAAGAGGGTTTAGAAATTGTTTTGGATATTGATCGATACGATATCCCTAAGTTTGAACGAATTAAATGTGTGATCATTGATAAAGATTTAATCACAAGAGCACAAGATTCCATTGGTGTTGGTGATTATTTAATGGCAACAGGACGACTTGCTTGTTTTGAATACGTAAGAACGCAAGCTATGAAGTGTCCACATTGTGGTGAAGTGAGTACGCGTTCAAGACGTGCAAAACGCACAGATATTATTCTAGATGATTTTGAGGTTTCACCTGGATCCTTATTTCCAGATTCAGTAGGAATAAATTCCGTTTCTATAAGTGGAGTTATTCCAAATCCCATTAAGTCAAATTTAAATCATACATGGTTCTCAGTAGCTAATAATCGTCCTAAAGTAGCACAAGAGATTTTAAAAGATTTGATTATAGAAAAGGTTAAATCAGGAACTGAACGTTTGAATTTAGTTTATGTGCATGGATTTAATAAAATCGCAGAAACTATCAATAATTCTATACATGTAAAAGATCGAGTTATTGTATCTGGATATATAAGTGAACATCTTGAACGTGATAAGATTCCATTTCGTTGTAAACATTGTGGTGAGTATTCGGATCAGTATTTTGAATATCCGATTTATGTAGTTATCGCAAAAAGTGTAACACAAGATGTGGGTTATATCCCAAGTTCAAATGAAAATTTGGTAAATCAATTGAATGAAGTTAGGAAAGTCGAGGTAAAATAATATGAAAAAAACTAACGAAAAAGTATTGATGAGTGTAGTTGCAGGAATGACTGCTTTACAAGGTGTCAGCTCAACCATGATGAATATTAGTGCAACAACAAGTCATGTTGCGAATGTTAAGCAAACAATGACTAAATCAGATGAATTTGAATCTAAACTTCATGATGCGAAGAATATTGTGGCTGAAAAGAAGATTGATTTCAATTCAGCAAAAGGTGCTTATAGTGTTGCTTCTAAACAACTTGAAATCGTGCAAGCTGCTTATGATGCTCGCAATGTGGTGGTAAAACAAAATTATCAAGCAACTTATGATGCAATTATGAATGAACTACAACCTATTCTTAATGAAATCGAATCATTGGAAACACAAATCAACGATTCTAAGAAGAACTTGGAGGAACAAACAACGTTGAACGATCAAGCTACTGTTAATTTAGAACAGGCTCAAAAAGACTTGGATGCTAAGAAGACTGAGTTGGCAGAACTTCAAAACAAACTTGCTACTTTAAAAGATGTTGCTGATTTAACAACAGCGTTGGAAACTGCAAAATCCGAACAAGCAGCAGCGAATGAAGTATTAACTTCTGCTCAGGAAAAAGCAGATACTGCTGATACAGAATTGACGAATGCGATTGCGGATGCAGAAGCGAAAAAAGCAACTGCTGAAGAAGCTTCAATTGCATACGATAACGCAGTGGCTGACGTTACTGCAAAAACAAATATCGTTGAAGAAAAACAAGCTATCGTGAATCAGTTTGAAGACGAGAACGGTATTGAAAATGCAAAAACAGAGTTAGAAGCTGCTCAAACTGATTTAGTAGTAGCTCAAAAAAATGTAACGTCGTTACAGGAAGCAATGAGACAAGCTCAAACAGCTTATGATGCTGCTGTTAACGCTCAACAGACTGCACAAACAAATTATGAATTAGCTGTTGGAGAATTAGAAATAGCAAAAACAAACTTGGCAAATGCACAGGAGTCGTTAAACAAAGCTCAAACTGACTACGATACAAATCAAAAAGAAATTGAAGCTAAGAACAATGAAATCTCAGCTTTAAATGCACAAATTGCAAATGTTCAAAATGAAGTTGATAGAGCTCAGGCTGATTACGACAAAGCCTTGAACGACTACAACAGCACTTATAGTCCTTTGGAACAGGCAAAGAAGAATCTTGCTGATTTTGAGTCTAAGTACGCTACAGAGTTGAATCGTTTAACAGCTGGAAGCCAGGGATACTTTGAATCCCTTGGCTGCTATGATATTCTAAAAGAGATTTTCAATGTGAACAACGCTTTTCCAAGTCGAGGTGAATTGGCTTCTTATACACATATGGGACAGGCTGGAGATGCAACAAGCCTAGAAAATATGCAGGCTAGTATTGCTTACTTAAAAGAATACGACAAGCTTCGCAAACAGAATGGCTTGTCTACACCAAAAGTAAGCATGGTTGCTATGGCTATCGCTCAGGTTAATGCAAACTATGCACAGGCAGAAGGCAATCACTCCGGCGTGTATGGATATTCTGAAAATCTTGCATGGGGATATGGAGAAGCTGGAACAGGTGCAAGTCCATTTAGAGGCTGGTACGATTACGAAAAGAAACAGTATGAAGCTGGAAATCACAAGTTCTCTGAAGTAGGGCACTATTTGAACATCGTGAATCCAGATGATGAAACAACTGGTTTTGCATTGCAAAAGGTAAACGGTGTCTACGCTCAGGAGTTTGGATATTTCGAAGAGAAAGATATTGTAATGTCTATCGATGAATTTGAAACATCTTTCAACGACTACTACAACAATTTGAAATCTGTTGATACTCAGCATAAAGCGTTAAAAGACGCTGTAAACAATGCAAATGGAACCACTACAAAAGATGACACTGCATTGAAAAATGCAGAAGCATTGTTAAAATCTAAAAAGGACGCTTTAACTGGATTACAAAACAAATTTACTCAGGTAAACAATGCAAAAGCAACCTTAGAAGCAAATGCAACAGTGATGAATAATACTGTTACAGAGGCTAAGAATGCTGTTCAAAATGCAGAAAACACAGTCAACCAGAAAAAAGCGAATGTAGCAAATGCTGAACAAGCGTTGTCTGAGGCTAAATCAGGTGTAGAAGCTAAAGAAACTGTAAAGGCTGAAGCTGAAAAGAAACTTGCAGATGCAAAAGCCGATGTGAATAGTATTCAAGCTCGAATTGACACATTAAATGACAATATCGCAAACTGGGATACAAATAAAGCAAAGGCTCGCAAAGAATTGCAGGCTGCTCAAGAAAACTTGAAAACAGCTAATAACGTAAAAACTGAAGCTAAAAAAGCTTTTGAAAAAGCAAATGAAGATGTTGCAAAAGCTGAAGCTGTTCGTGATGAAGCTCAAATCAAAGCAGATCAAGCTTGTGAAGAACTTGAAAAAGCCACTGCTGATTTCGAAGCTAAATCGGAAGCAACAGATAAAGCACAAAAGGCTGTAGATGACTACAACACAAGTGTAGAAACTGTAAAAAATGCTCAAGCTGAAATGAAGATTATCGGTAATCAAATTGATGAATTAAAAGTTTGTAAAGAATCTACAAATGAAAAGATCGACTCTTTAAAAGCACAAATTGAAGTATTAAATAAATCTTTAACTGAGAAAAAAGCAGATGCATTACCACTTGAACAGTTTAAAACTGTATTGAATGATGTAATGAATCAAGGCTCAAAAGCTGACTTGACTTCTGTTGAAAATGAAAAAATTCGTGCATTCTTGTCTCAACTTGGAGCTACAGTTGATGAACGAAATGTAGTTCAAAAATCTTTAGAAGAAGCTAAAAACAACTATGTTGAAAAATACAACTTGTATTTAAATGCAAAAGAAGCGTTGTTGAAAGCTGAATCGGATTACAATGAAGTGCTTAGTCAATTGAATGCATTCTTATTCGAGCAGAATAAAGAAACTATTCCTGCTAAAAAAGAAGAAGCTAAAACGGATTCTGTGAATACAGGTGTATCTACAAATGTTGAAGCTTCTGTCACAACTGCAGGACTTGCGTTAGCGGGTATTGTTCTTACTGAAACAAAACGTCGTAAGAAGTAATTTAAATCAAAAAGATGTATCTTTATGCCATGTAAAGTTATAAAAGCTTTATATGGCATTTTTGAATGTTTTAATAAAATGATGGCGATTTGAATATATAATTACTATTTAAGATACAATACAATGAAACTGTAAAAAGCGTATTAAACTTTGAAGGGAGATTGTAAATGATGCAAGATTATAAAACGGAGATGATTAAGAAAGTAGTAATTTGATGGGTATTTTGTTTTGGAATATCAATTATTGTTGAACAGGCAGTTAGCCCACATATAGAAATGGGATTTGCGTTAGGATTTACTTCATTTTTGTATTTTATAACAGAATTTAAATTTTATGTAATTTAAGTCCATTTTTGTTGATATGCGTTCCAATCGGATTGGCACAAGAGAATTGTGGTTTATCTAGAAACTTACTACTATATTTCTTTGGAATTATGCCCACATTAGAAATTTAATCAGTTTCTGATTGAATCTTTTCTTGTGCAATAAAAATATAGTGACATTAAAAAAGGCATCATGTTATGTGAATTAAAGATGTGTTAGTAGGATTCATAACTCAATATTCAAGAGTGTACAACGTTGGATATGGTAAAAAAAGTATATAGGAGGCAAAATTTATGTTAACTAGAATGGAATTTAGATTTAGTGAAGAAAAATGTAAAAAGTACGGAGTCACGTTGAATGCGTGCTATAAAACCATTGAACAGCTAATGGCAGAAGATGATATTCATCAATATGGATTAGGAGTGTATGTAGCTCCATTGAAAAAAGCATTTGAGCTATTTAGTCTTCTTGCGTGTGATTTGCCTGAAGTTGATTGGTTTGTTAATACAATTGAATCTTGGTATTGGTTCGATAGTAATGAATATAGAAACTATGATGATCCAGATTATGATTGCCTAATTCAATTGGAGATGAAAAAAAGATAGAAATAGACGAAGCAAAGTGAAAAAAAGCTGTTAAAAATGAAGGAGAATCAAAATGATTATCAAAAATACAGAGGCAGGAAGAAAAGTGCAACAGGTAGCAGCAACGATGGCTATATCAGATATGTATTTAAGCAAAGAATTCATTGAAAAGCTTTTAAAAGTAAGTAATGGAGAAATGACAACTGATGATTTAATTCAGGAATTAAATGATAAGTATGCAAAGTAAAAAACAATAAAAAAGAAAGGGACAAAAAATATGAAATGTCGATTAATGAATAAGCATACGCAGGTTGCTTTGATTGAATATAACGAAGATGTACAGGCGATTACAAATATTTATGAAGTGACAAATATAGAATATGCTCCATTATCTTTCTATAATGCGTATCACAACATGTCTATAAGCAATGTTAAAGCAATGAATCAATGGTTTCAAGGACGTGGTATCCCATTATGGCGAAAAAATTTAAATCATCTACTTGAAAGATTAAATGTTTCAAGTCCAAGTGATTTATTAAACAAGGAATTTGCGTTATCCTTATCAGATCAATACTGGATTGTTGAAGAACATAGCCGTATACAATGGGAAGATATCAATTTTTTTACTCATGATTTTGATTCTACGGGGTTTCTGCAAGCATCCTTAGATGATTCTTCTCACTCATATACTGTACAAAATGATTCAATAAAAACACCAAACAATACAACTGATGGTATGTTGCCAAAAGGGTGGATCATTGAAAATGATAAGCGAATTCTTATTAAGGGAACGTATACACGTTTCGAACAAGAACCATTTAATGAGTGGCTTGCTTCTCAAATATGTAAGCAACTCGGATTTGATTACTGCAATTATATTGTTGATTGGTATACAGTAAAACAAGATAAAGTCATTGTTTCTAAATGCGAAAATTTCATCAATCAAAATGAAGAAATCATCAGTGCCCATGATGTGTTTCAAAGTTCAAAAAAAGAAAATACCATTAATGATTATGAACATTATGTACGCATATTAGAAAATCATGGAATACTAGATGCTAGAAAGAAAATAACTGAAATGTTTGTTGTTGATTATTTAATGATGAATTACGATCGTCATTTAAAGAATTTTGGAATTATTCGCAATGTTGAAACATTAAAATGGGAACGAGTCACACCAATTTTTGACACAGGTCAAAGCATGTGCTGCGATGAGTATACTCAAAACATGGACTTCACTCATGGTTGCGGAAAGTTCTTTACAGATGTGAATAAAGATTATAATGCGATTTTAAAATCTTTGGATATGGATACAATTCGTGCTATTCCTATTCAAAATTTAAAAGGACTATCTGAAGAATATTATGTGTTTTTAAAGAGTTTCCAAAGTGAAATGGAATATAAAAATAAAGAATGGTCAGATGAAAGACTGAAAAATTTAAAAAATGGATTAAGCACACGAATTGATCTGTTTGAAAAAGAAAGATAATAAATAGTCTTCATAACTAAAATAATCAATATCTTTTAAATTAGCATAGGATCAAATCAATACTGACTCTGGTTTCCAGTAATGAAATTTGCAAACCAAAAAGGTTAGAGAATAAGATATTCCAGCTTTATATGTATGTTCTAAATGTAGAGAGTGAATATAGTGAAATAGAATAAAGATATAGGAGGCAAAATCTATGTTAACAAGAATGGAATTTAAATTCAGTGAAGAAAAATGTAAAAAATATGGAGTTACTTTGAATGAGTGCTATAAAACAATTGAACAAGTAATGGCAGAAGATGATATCCATCAATATGGATTAGGTGTATATGTAGCACCTATAAAAAAAGCGTTTACTCCTTTTGGGGCGCTTATGTATGATTTGCCTCAATGCGAATGGTTTGCAAAAACCATCGAATCTTGGTATTGGTTCGATAGTAATGAATATAGAAATTATGATGATCCAGAATATAACTGTTTAATGCAGTCAATGGTGAAAAAATGGATGAAATAAATGAAGCAATGAGAAGAAAAGCTGTTAAAAATGAAGGAGAATCAAAATGAT
>ULYU01029870.1_pt1 | contig 24379 bp, 17 predicted proteins | sample 1962481 | NCBI WGS metagenome assembly ULYU01 (sample SAMEA4835872, study PRJEB28245) | human gut metagenome | biome: gut microbiome; material: fecal sample | place: Denmark | collected 2008 | reverse complement strand
TCATAGCTGTAAGATTGTGTTGTACTACCATAATAATTTACCTCCTTGTATTACTGCCCAATTCCTTTTGCGGCAGTGTGCGTATCTGTATTGTTATTGAGAAATCCTTTTCTCCCAGATACTTGTTTTTAGTTTTATAGTAACCGGAGTAGGAGCTTCCCTGTCGGGCCCTGACAGAGCCGCTCTTCCTCCGGTTATTACCATATGAAATTATTTGTCCGCATTTCCCTTTGTGATGATCACATTTGACTTCTTGCGGTACTTCTCCGGGTGCTCTTCTTCCGCATAATATTTCGGAAGCTTCGCTCTCTCCTCCGGATCTGTGATCTGGTTTTCTAATACCGTGCTTCGCACGATGTTCACCTCTTTCGGTGCATCGATCATGATGCGGAGATGATTCTTGGTTCCTCCCAGAAACACGATCTTGATATTGTCATTGATCATCAGGTATTCTTCCGGACTAACGGTCAGACGCAGCATAATTGATAACCTCCCTGTTTTTATTCAGCCTTCCTTGCCTGCTGGTTCTCACTGATGCAACATTTTATTATGGAATGTTGCATTATCCTAATTCATTTATTCTTTCAAGGAGGCCATTATGAGCACGACACAACCTATCCGCAGCAAACAGCTTTTACACGATTTCAAAGATTACTACCTTACCAAACAGTCCAACTCCCGGAATTACACTCTCATCCTGATGGGTCTGAACACTGCTCTCCGCATCAACGACATCCTTCATCTCACCTGGGGAGATGTCTATTGCACAGAACACAGACGCTTTTACACCCATCTCCTGATCACGGAGAAAAAAACGGAAAAAGAAACCAGGATCCTGATCAACAGAGAACTTCAGGAAACATTACAGTCCTACCGGAAAACACAGTCTTCCGTAACCGACACAGACTACCTTTTTCCCAGTCCCAGAAAAACAGCTTTCCCTCTCTCTAGGTATCAGGCTTACCGTATTGTCCGCAGAGCCGCAGAGCAGGTTGGGATTGATGATGTCGTGCGATGCCATTCCCTGCGGAAGACCTTCGGCTACCATGCATGGAAAATGGGAACACCACCCGCATTGCTGATGGAAATCTACAATCATTCTTCTTTTCAGATCACAAAACATTATCTGGGGATTGAACAGGATGACAAAGATGCCGTATTCCGCGATATACAGCTATGATATGTGTTGCGCAAAAACATTATAGTGATATATATAGTTTGGAATAACGATTTTTATAAAAAAGACTAAAGTTTTCACATGGTCGGCCGAAATATGTAGTGCAAGACAAAATGCAACATTCCATAATAGAATGTTGCATTTTTCTATTTTAATCCTTTCATTTCTGTGGTATTCTTTTAAAGGCTGTATATTGCTATTTTTCGACAAATACTTTCCTTTTTTGAAACATATACAGTCAGAATCAGGAGTACACATGAAAAGCTTTATATGTCAAATGTTCTATAAACAGCGGGCGGCATTCGAGCAAAGCTACGCTTCCAGGGGCAGAGAGTATCCTCTTCCTGAAGACGTTTTCCTACAATCGGATATTTTCTATGATGAGAAGCATGTTCCGGCCCATCGTCTGGATGTCTACCGTCCCAGGGGACGGGACGGAGAGATTCTCCCGGTCATTGTCAACGTACATGGCGGAGGCCTCCTCATGGGGAACAAAGAGTTCAATCGTCCATTTTGTGCTTCCCTTTGTGAGGCTGGGTATCTGGTATTCAGCATGGAGTACCGGCTGATACCGGACTGTCTTTTCTATGACCAGTTGGCTGATCTGCATCTGGCACTGGATTTTATCCGGGATCATCTGACGGAATACGGCGGTGACATTTCCCGCATATATGCCTGCGGCGACAGCGGCGGTGCCTGTCTGTTGACTTATGGAATCGCCATGCAGCGAAGCACTGCACTGGCACAGGCTGCCGGAGTAACGCCTTCTGACCTGCCAGTCCGGGCACTTGGCCTGGTCAGCGGAATGTTCTATACGAACCGCCTGGATCAGATCGGACTTTTCCTCCCCAGATATCTCTACGGCCGGCATTATAAAAAAAGTGCTTTTGCCCCCTATGTATCTCCGGAGCACCCGGACATCGTGACCAGCCTGCCACCCAGTCTCCTGATCACCAGTGACAACGATAATCTTCAGAGTTATACTTTGAATTTTGAAAAGGCTCTGCGCAGACATCAGATGCCCCATAAACTGATCAACTATCCGAAGGATCCCCGCCTGACCCATGCGTTCAGCGTTTTTTACCCGGAGCTTCCGGAAAGCAGGGAAGTGATCCACCATTTGATTCATTTTTTTGAACATACCGGAGAGGACTGTAAAGGAGGATATGTATCATGACATACGATGAAAATGTTTTCAAAGAAAAAGCTAATCGGAAAGCCCGTAAGATCTGGATCGTTTTTGCTGTTTTACTGAGTGCCAACTATGGCTCCGATGCGTCCGGGGGATTATATCCCACCACTTCTTACCTTATTTTTCTGGCATTGTGCTGGCTGCCTCTGATCTTCGGCGAAGTGTTGTTACGTGTAAAGGGCTGGGCAACGGAACTCTACCGCTACGATCTGGTCATCGGTTACGGCATCTTCTACACTTTTGTCATCTGTACTACAGCTTCCCCGATCGCTTTCACTTACATCCTGCCGGTGACGAGCCTGCTGGTACTATATAAGAACCGGAAATTCATGATCAACTGCGGTATTGCCAATGCCCTGATCATCGTCGGTGCAGCCGTCTATCGCTATATGCTGGGTTTCAACAGTGCTTCCGATATGAAGAATTACCAGTTACAGCTGTCCTGTATCGTCCTGTGCTACATCTGCTATGTCATGTCCATCCGTCATCTGAATGAATCCGACGGTGCCATGACCGACAGCATCAAGGCTGACTTGCACAGAGTCGTAACCACTGTAGAGCAGGTTAAGTCTTCGAGTAATATCATTCTCGATGGCATCACAGTCGTAAGAGAGCTGGCTTCCGAGAATAAGCACGGCTCCGATATCGTCATGCTGGGTATGAATGAGCTGACTGACAACAACAATATGCTGCAGGATCGTACCACCTCATCCACACAGATGACCTCCGATATCCGCGCCCAGGTAGAAAATGTGGTAGCTCTGATCGGAGAAATGATCACGCTCGTCGAAAAAACGCAATCCCATTCCGGCGTCAGCGCAGAAGACCTGAAGAGTCTGGTGAATACCGCTGCTACCATGTCACAGCTGTCTACTGAGCTGGAAAATGTTCTGGAGAATTTCCGTCAGGAATTTGAAATGGTAAAACAAGAGACCGGCACCATAGAGAAGATCACGAATCAGACAAATCTGCTGGCATTAAATGCTTCCATCGAAGCTGCCAGAGCCGGTGAAGCCGGCAAGGGCTTCGCAGTGGTAGCTGATCAGATCCGTACCTTAAGTACTGAAACCCACGCTTCCTCTGAGCAGATCAGGAATGCTCTCTCCCGGCTGGATGCTACCTCCGCGAAGATGACCTCTTCCATTGAAGAGACATTAAAGCTGATCCAGACCACTCTGGAAAAAGTAACGCAGACCGGAGATAACGTAAATCAGATTGCTTCTGATTCCGTGCAGCTGGGCAATCACATTCAGGTTGTAGATAATGCCATTAAAGAAGTAGAGAACTCCAACACCCAGCTGGTATCCAACATGGAACAGGTATCTAACATCGTGGATACCATCACAACCTGTATCACGCATTCCAGCCGGACCAGTGAACGGATGCTCAGCAAGTATCAGGAAACAGCAGACAATATCAATACCATCGAAGATGTCATGGAGAACATGATGTGTGATCTGGGTATCGGTGGTTTCATGGGTATTGAAGACATCAAGCCCGGAATGAAGATTGACTTACAGCTGGTCGGTCAGGAGGATGTCCAATATCTTGGGGAACTGATCGAGCAACTTCCGGAGGGACTGCTGGTATCCTGTCAGAAGAAGCTGACCGTTAACGGGTCTGCTTCCTGTATGCTGCAGGTCACCGCAGGTAATATCCTGTACTGTTGGGACAAAGCCACCATTTCTCCTGCTCCTGAAAATGGTGAACATGCTTTCAAGATTACCATTACTACCAGACCCAGGATCAACAATAGACGCAAATACCCTCGTATGGATCTGAATAATACCTGTACTATTAAGTTCAAAAATTCCGATACGGAATATGCGGCTACCATGGAAAATATCAGTGCCAACGGATTCGCTTTCCTGGCTACAGACAAGATATTCACTCAAAGCAAAAATGCAGAAGTCATTATCACGATCCATGATTTTGCTCTGCCGAATCATAATGAGCTGGAAGGTCGCATCATCCGCTGTTCCGACGACAACGGACTGTATATCGTCGGATGCCAGATGCCGGAGGATAATTTCTATATCCTGGAATATGTAGAAAATAACTTAAATAAATAGAATTCCTGTATAAAACCAAGGCACCAAAAATGCCCATTCATATTCAAATGAATGGGCATTTTTAATGTTGTTCTTTACGGTTTCAATAGCCGGGCGATCAGCCCCTCGACCTCCTGGAGCTGTTCTTTTGTGCTCTCTTTGTGGCTTTCCTTGCGGTATTTTGACGGAGACATGCCCTTCATGGCATGGAACGCTTTGGTAAATACCAGCGCATCACTATATCCACAGGACAGGGCAATACTCTCAATCGGATAATTGGTGGATTCCAGCAGCTCTCTCGCCTTGGTGATACGGAAGGTGGTGAGGAACTGCTGAGGCGACATTCCCAGATAATTCTGGAACAATGTATATAAATAACTACGGTTGATACACACATAATCCGCCACATCCGTTACCTTGATAGGGTTACAGTAGTTACTCTGGATAAAAGATACCGCTTTTTTCACATACTGGTTCCCCTTATCCTCTTCCTCTCTGGCTACCACACCGGCGCTGTCCGCGATCACAGACAGGAATACTCCCAGCAGTCCGTTCCGACGCAGATCATCCGCGATTCCAAAGGTATTGTGTTCCATCATATCACGGACAATCGAATACAGCTCCTCTGATTTATCACAGGAAAAAATAGGATGCCTGTCTGACAGTCCCATGCTATGTAAATACTCTTCCGCGCGGCTCCCGGCAAATCCCACCCACAGATAACTCCAGGGGTCCTTCGCATCCGCCTGATAGAAAGCCAGTTCGTTGGGCTGGATTAGAAATCCGTACCCTGCTTCCAGCCGGTATTCCTTGTCATGGAACCGGAAATGCCCCTTGCCGCTTAAGACATAGTGGATCAGGTAGTGCGGCTTGGATGCCGGTCCGAAGCTGTGCAGTGCTTCCGTCTGAGAGCACCCGCAGCAATTCACATACAGGCTTCCTGTTTTATCATTGATAAAATCCAGCTTAAATGCTTTTTCCATGGCAATTCCTATCCTTTCCCATCGGTCAATTCACTATAATCCCGCCGTCCTCATCAAATGCCACACAAAAAGCACTGCTGTATTCGTTCATACGCTGCAGGATCCTCTGCTTATCCTCCCCCGTTGCCGGCGTCGGTCGGAAATCATTCCTTGTTTTGACAGAACTTACCATACAGGGAATGATCCGGGCGTTCTGATCCTCCACCTTTTCCCCGTTCTCAAAAGTAAAGGTCTGTTGGAAGATCATGGTATCCTTGTCCTCTGGATTCCGGTTGGCTCCGAAGCAGAAATTTGCCAGGCTGTAAATGATATATCTGCCCTTGTATTCCTCGATTCCCTGTAACACATGAGGATGATGACCGATGACCAGATCCACTCCCCAGTCAATGCATTTCCTGCCTAGCTGTTGCTGATAATTTTCCGGATAATTGTCTTTTTCGATCCCCCAGTGACAACAGGCGAGGATCAGATCCACGTTCTGCTCCCGCAAGACTTCGATATTATTCTGAATCAGTTTCTCCGCCTGTGCGCCCCATTCCACTTCATTGACGGAGATAATGCCGATCTTCAGATTCCGCTCTCCGCCGTGGGCTTCCGCACTGTCCGGGATCTCATAGATGCCTACATTTTTATCATAGGCATAGACAATGCCCTCCTGCTCTAATGCCGCCACTGTATCCCGGCTGCCCTGTTCTCCGTAGTCCAGTCGATGATTGTTCGCAAAGCTGACGGCTTCGATATCCCCCAAGGTCAGCAGATGGGCATACGCCGGATCTCCCTTGATGCAGTAGGTCTGCCCCTCACGCATATGTTCCGATGTGGTCAACGGTCCTTCGAGATTCACGATGGTCATATCATCCGCCTCGAAAATATCTCTCACATTCTCGAAAAAATATCCCTCATCCTCCGCCTGATCGTACGCCTGGCGGAATGAATAGCTGTAATCCTGTTCCTGATGATTGCCCAAAGTCACATCCCCTGCCGCAGAGATTGTGATCATGCAGCGTTCCCCCATCAAAGTATCCGAAACTCCGGACTGTCCCGATTCCGGCAATGCAGTATTGTCACCGTCCGTCCCACCTGGCAGAACGATCTCCCCGATATTATCCCCGGGCTGATCGTCCTGCGGTCCGGTATGGTAACCTCCGATCGGCTGCGCCAGTTCTTCCACCCCGGGAATACAGACCTGCTGTGTCAGATCATCCCCGCAGCTGCTAAGCACTATTACACTGACCGCACAAACCAGTGCCACAAACCGCTTTTTCCTCTGCCCCATAAACACTCTCCCTCTGTTACAAAGAAATCTCTTAGCCCTCTCCTAAATCAGTCTTAATTTTCAGAAGCCGCTGTCGCAGTGCTGTCTCCCGTTCCATACAGATTCTCCTGCAGGAATTTCTTATTTGCCTCGAAATCCACCTCCAGCACGGACATTTTACGATGGGTCGCATCCTTATACGTGCCTTCAATGGGAATACTGTTCTGTATAATATCGTATGTCAGAATCTTCGGTGCCATGAGGCTTAACCGGTAACACTCTGTCTGGGTCAGGTTCGTGGTCAGATTCGGCATCAGACCGTCAATCAGACCCTTCGGATTCGTGAGTACACCCTTAGGCAGCTTATGAATGACCTCTGTCAGCACTTTTCTCTGTCGCTCGGTTCTGCCGAAATCCGTACCGATATAACGGTTTCTGCAATATGCCAGCGCCTGAGGACCGTTCAGATGCACCATGCCTCCGGACAAGTCATCGAAATAGTCCGTTCCCTCCGGTCTGCCCAACAGGATATTATATTCTACCAGGTAGCCGTTCACGTACTCCACTTCCTTGCCGGTCAGCTCCAGATCCACGCCGCCCACGGCATCTACCAGATTCGCAAATGCCTCAAAATTCACCAGCACATAGCGGCTGATATGAATGTCAAAATTCTGCTCGATGGTCTCCATCAGCAGCTCCGCGCCGCCGTAGGAATATGCCGCATTCAGACGATTATCCTTATGTCCCGGTATCTCTACATACATGTCACGGAGCAGAGATGTCATATATATCTTTTTCGTCTTGTTGCTGATAGACAGCAGGATCATGGCATCGGATCTGCCATCCTCCCCGTTCTCACGGGAATCGTTACCGATCAGGAGAATATTTGTAACTCCTTCTTCCTTCATGGGAGAGCTTGCCACAGATTCGATCTCTTCATAATTCATCTCCGCATAGACCTTGCCCACCAGGACGTACAACCCTGCTGCCAGAAATACGAGGATCAGCGCCACTGCGATCAGGAAGCGCTTGAAGCCGGATTTTTTCTTTTTTCTGCCGCTCCCGGCTTCCTTTTTGTTTCCTTTTCTGCTCTTCTTATCCGTTTTCGTGTCTATCTCCTCACGCTTCCCTGCTTTTCTTCCGGAGCGATTTTTTTCTCTGTGATCTTCGTAGTCCTCGTATTCGTCCGCATAGTCCTCCCTTCTGCTACGCCGAGGTCTATCGGATGCCGCCTGTCTGCGACGATCTGCATTACTGTTACTACGGTCACCACTATTACGATTCTCTGAAGTCTTACGCGTCGTCTCTCTGCGAGCCACCTGTCTCTTACGATACGCGGGATCATCCCAATCTTCCGCGTAATCATCCGCTCTTGCTCGTCTTCCGGATCCGATCACATCCAGTTCCTCCTCATCCTCGTCATTCTCAGTCATGTCAAACATCTGTGGAGCCGGACGCTCTGCTGTCCGCCTTCCGGTCCCGGACTTCCCACTGCCGGAGCCGGACGTCTGCATTTCCTGCATCTCCTGCTGTAAAAAGGCTTCCAGCCCTTTCTGTATATCTTCCATCTCCTGAATGGAATCTCGTTCTCTGTCACTCATATTGTACCTCATTTCCACATACCGGCACCGGTACGTTCCTTAAGCCTCTTTCCTATTTGTCTCCTAGGATACCACACTCCTTTGTATTTGTCGCGGCAGAAATCCTTAATATTTGCTTAAATGTTGTCCGGCATTTTTTAAGACACACTTTCTATGGCAATAAAAAGAAACTGTCTACGGCATCCACAAGATTTTATCTTGTACATTTTCCACAGACAGTCTCTGCATTTTTGTTATCTTATATCATTCTATTTATGAGCGATTCTCGCATCTATGTAATTCTTCAGAGATTCCACGGTCTCCTCCACACCCAGCCTGCTACTGTTGATGGACAGATCGTAGTTCCGGGAGTCGCCCCATTTTACCTTACAATGGCTGTTGTGGTAAGATTTTCTGCGACGGTCCTTCTCGATCATGCGCTCCTCCGCATGTCTCGCATCCAGCTCATAGATCTGCATAACACGCTCGATCTTGGCTTCTCTGTCTCCTAATACAAAGATGGAGATCAGATTCGGATTGTCCTTCAACACGATCTCAGAACAGCGTCCTACGATCACAAAGGATTCTCCTGCCTCTGCCTTTTTCTTGATATAGTCGAACTGCATTCTCGCCACATTATCTGCCGGAGAGCTGTTCATTCCCATCACACTTCTGTACAGGAATTTGTTACGTCTCTTTTCATCGAACTCTGCCAGCTCCTTGCTGCTCACATTCATGCTTGCAGCCACCTCATCTAACAGGTTATGATCGTACATTGGCAGCTTGTAATATTCTGCCAGCTTCTGTGCGATCTCATGTCCGCCGCTGCCGTACTCACGGCTGACGGAGATAATCAGTTGTTCACTCATGGGTCTGCCCTCCTTATAGTCTTACAGATATCTCGCATAGATCATTACCATGGAGATTACTATTACTATTATAGTCGCAGGAGCCATAACTTTGCAATATTTTCCCCACTTGATCATATGACCTGCCTTTGCAGCGGTAGCGATACCCACGACATTTGCAGATGCACCGATAGGAGTTGCGCTTCCACCGATATCGGTTCCCATGGCTAACGCCCATGCCAGGATAGAGAGTTCCACACCTTGGGCCGCGGACAGACTGCTGATGATAGGGATCATCGTCGCCGCAAAAGGAATATTATCCACGAACGCGCTGGCGATTGCGGAGATCCACAAAATAATCGCGATCATCAGCATCAGATTACCATTACTGATGTCACCGATGAAGTTCGCCATGACTTTCAGGATACCTGTCTGCTCCAGACCGCCTACCACCATGAACAATCCGATGAAGAACAGCAGCGTCTTATAGTCGATCTGCTTGATCAGCTTCAGGGCATCTCTGCCTGCGGCGATCAGTGTCACGATAGTGATAAACACGCCGATGCAGGATACGGTCAGACCGGTCTGTGCATGGGTTACCAGCAATGCTACTGCACACAGGAAAATAACGGTACTGATAATGAATCCCTTTTTATCGGTAATCGCCTCGGAAGGATCCGGGTAAGTCTGGTTGCTGCCGACTGCTGCCGCCTCGCTGGCACGCAGCTCCTTGTGGAATACCAGGTAAAAATACAATACAACTACGACCAGAGAAATACCTGCGATCAGACCGGTATTGGTCAGGAAATCCGTGAAGGAATATCCCAGGGAAGTACCGATGATGATGTTGGGGGGATCTCCACACATGGTAGCGGATCCGCCCAGATTCGCACAGAATACCTCTGCCAGGATCATAGGCACCGGATTGAATTTCAACAGCTGTGACAGTTCAATCGTGACTGCTGCCAGGAACAGAATTACGGTGATGCTGTCAATGAACATTGCCAGAATACCGGATAATACCATAAAGGTCACGAACAGCGGCACTACCTTATACTTAACCATTTTAGCAAGGCGCATGCAGAGCCAGCGGAAAAATCCGACTCTCGCCATTCCCTCTACCATGATCATCATTCCCGCTACGAATACGATCGTCTCCCAGTTAATGCCGCTGGAAGTCTCCGCGGACTGTCCCGCCGTATACCAGAAATGACTTGTAAAAAAGCTGCCTAAATTCAAGGTCTCCCACACTGCACCCATACTGTGCATTCCCAGTCCGAATACCAGCACCAGCGTCAGCAGACCGCAGCCCAGTGTAATAACGTGTCTCTCCCATACTTCCAGAACGATCAGGACAAACATTGCTATAAATATAACTACTGCAAGTATCTGTGCTATCACTTTTCCTGCCTCCTCGTTAGTTTTTCTTATAAACATACAAGAGTAGATTGTATCTGAAAAAGCAGGGGAAGTCAATCATTCTTTGGGAGGCTATGCATAAATATTCCGTTAAAGTTTTCCGGATCATTCATTCCGGAAGCTTTCGATATCGTTCTTACCCACATAGCGTAAGAACATGCGGTGCATGTCGATACCGCTCTCTCCGAAATATAGCTTCATATATTTCTCGCCGTCCTGACGAATGGGCAGTGTTACAACACGTTCCATGGTCTGACCTTCCGTGCCGTTAAGGGTCACGGTCTGTTGTAATGTATTGTTCAGGAACACGGAGATCGGCAGCTGCGCCAGTTCTCCTAACGCAGAACTCATCCGGAATACCAGTTCATATCTTCCGATCCTGGAGAAATGCAACTGGTATACCGCACTTGTGCCCTTCTTCGTGGACAGCTTCTCCAACGGAAGATCTATGTCCTCTAAAAGCTTCGGTTCCGGAAGTTCCAGACGCGCCAGCACCTGTCCGCTGTCTCCTGCGCCCTCGGTGCTTATCGGATTGTGAAGCTCCGTGCATTCCTCTTCCTCTCTGTCCAGAAACCGTTCCATAGCAACGGAACGTAACAGGAAACCACAGATATTTGCCGCATTCCGTGTAAGCTGTGCTCTGGTCAGTCTGCCATCTGCCAACCCTTCCGCGGTATTGTCCCCCGCGGAGTTAGATGCTGCATCCGCCACGACCATATAGATATCGTTCTGTGCCCGCACCATGGGAATCGTCTGTCTGCCAGAGCCGGGCTCACCCTCCTCGTTGATCTTTGCCCACCAGTCAGTCATCACAATGCCCTGATATCCCCATTCCTTACGGAGAATAGTCGTCAGGAGATCATAATTGCCCGCTGTCCACAGTCCGTTCACCGGCCCGTAAGTAGACATGATGCTGTAAGCGCCACCCTGTTTCACCGCGATCTCAAAGCCCCTCAGATAGATCTCCCGCAGTGCTCTCTCCGATACAATGCTGTTGGCATCATGACGCTTGAATTCCTGATTGTTACATGCAAAATGCTTGATGGTGCCGGTGACACCGTATTTTCCCATGCCGGTCAGCTGTGCTGCTGCCATGATACCGGTGAGATACGGGTCTTCCGAAAAATACTCAAAATTACGACCGTTCAATGGATTCCTGTGGATATTGATGCCGGGTCCTAAAAGCGTATCAATCTTGTTCTTCCGAAGCTCCATGCCCTCCATCTCATACAGCTCCTCCACCAGCTCCGGATCAAAGGTGCAGGCAAGCAAGGTGCCGTTAGGCAGGGCATATGCCATGGTGCCGCAATCCATACGGATACCGGAGGGTCCGTCCGAACAACAGGCTATAGGAATCCCAAATTTCTTCAGTTCTTCTGTCACTCCGCCGAAGGCTGCTGCTGTACCCGGAGTCACTTTCGGGGAACACATGCCCTCTCCGCGGGTCATACAGATCAGGTCTTCGTCCGACAATTGTGTCAGAAACTGTTCCAATGTGATTTTTCCATCCGATACATCCGCCAGCTTCCAGCCACGGTCTCCCGCATACTCACTCTGCGTAGGTCTCTCCTTAAGAATCCTGTCCGCCAGATCTATCGTTCGTAAAGGTACATCTTCCCAGTTTGCAATGGCATGATCCTTTTCCTCGAAAAAGAAAGGTTTCAGGCGCTTAAACTCCTGTACCGGTGCCATTGCCTCCGTCACCATCCGCACTACCCGAAGCTCTGTCAGGGTCGCCTTGCCAGCCTCTGCCGCACTTCGCACATCGGTTCCGGCATAGAAGATATAGTCTCCCTCTTCCAGTACATAGCAGGATTTATGTCCGGTGACACCACTGTCATCATAGGAAGCATACTCCGTCAGCTCTGTTTTCAGCAGCAGTTCTTCTGTCTCACCCGGCTTCAGTTCTTCTGTCTTCGCAAATGCAGCCAGCTGGCGCAGAGGCTTTCCTAATTTCCCCTGAGGTGCTTCCAGATACAGCTGCACAGTCTCTCTGCCGGATACTCCCCCGACATTGGTTACTTTTGCAACTGCCGTGACTGCCATGCCCTGTACTGAGAATCCCAGGATCTCTGTCTGGAACTTCGTATAAGATAATCCAAATCCGAAAGGATACTTCACCTTATCTTTCGCAAAGGTCTCAAAATAACGATATCCTACATAAATATCCTCGGTATAGAAATTCTCCACCGGATCTCCGAAATTTTCCGTGGAAGGATAATCTTCAATATCTTCTGCAATCGTGTCACTTAATTTACCACTGGGATTTACTTTGCCGGTCAGAACGTCTACACAGGCCCTGCCACCCTCCTGGCCTCCCTGCCAGATATAGAGTACTGCCTGCGGCTGATACCGGTCTACCCATTTCATATCTATAATATTACCGACATTCAGTACCACGATCGTATGCTCAAAAGCATGACATACATTACGAAGGAGCTCCTCCTCCAATGCTGTCAGCAGATAGCTTCCCTCCGCCGCACTGTTATCCTTATCTTCCCCGGCAGTACGCCCGATGACCACGATCGCTGCATCCGATTGTCCTGCTGCCTGCACCGCCAGTTCTTCATCTACGGGCATCTCCTCCTGATTCCAGGGTTCCATGGCCCAGCCTTCTCCCACATCAAAGGGATGCTCCTTCAGCCACTCACGGTACACCTTCTCCAGCGCTTCATTTACCTGTATGGTTCCATCTTCTTTCAGGCTGTCAATGATATTCGTGACATAAGGAGCATTAACCATGCCGCCGGAGCCTGTGCCGCTCTTGTAATGCTCAAACTGTGTTCTTCCGAATACAGATACTCTCTGTCCCCTGCGTAACGGTAAGGTATCCTCTTCATTCCGCAGCAGCACACTTCCTTCTGCCGCCACGCGTCTTGCCAGCTCCGCATACTTCTGATAATCCAGTGTATATTTCATTCGTTCAATGACTCCTTCCTGCAAACAACCTGTTATTGTTGACATCATTATACCGAAAGGAAGAAGTTTTCTCAATAGAAAAAGACACTGGAGAAAGTCTCCAGTGTGCTCAGAAGATAAGCCGGACTACAAATTCCTCGTCTTCCATCCGGAACTGATACTGTCCGTTGAGTTTTTCCACATAGTATACGATACTCCGAACCCCCAGACCATGTCCGGAACGCTCTGTGACCGGAATTCCATCCGTGAATACCGGCATTATCTGCACCGGATTTTTCACCATGAGCAGCAGATGCCCTGCCTTCTCCGACAGAGACAGCTCAATCCTTCGTCTGCTCTCCGGCAGCTCCTGTACCGCATGCATGGCATTTTCCAGTACATTCGACAGGATCGCACAGAACATCATTTCCGAACAGGGGAGCTTCTCTCCGATCGTGACCTGTGTATCCCAGGGAATTTTCTGCTCCTCAAATCGGGTATTATATGTAGATAGCACCGAATTCACCATTTCGTTCCTACAATATGCCTTAATGACAGTATCATCATAGGTCTGGCTGACCTCATTGAGATATTCCAGCGCTTTTTCACAATCTCCCTGCTGGATCAGAGTCCTCAGGACGGCCATATGATGTCTCGTATCATGCCGCAGGATTGACATCTTTTTCTCGCTTTTCCTTGTATTGTCCATCTCCGCCTGAAAAGAATTCATCTGCATACGGATCAACTCATTATACTGCTCTGCCTTACTCTTCATCTCGTATTCCCGGAAATACACCAGCAAAAAAATCAGATACGACAGACAGATGGCAAATCCGAGAAATTCCGGCACCGCCCTGTTGCCGGTATAAAGCAGACTGGAAAACTTCGTCGTGGCATAGTCAAAAATATAATACACCAGCGGCAGACTTCCGATCAGCAGTAATTCCCGATTCGTCTTGGTCAACAGCATCGCCGTCGTCTGGCAGACATAGCGGCACAATACCCAAAATACCACCAGCGTCACCACGATACGGCAGGCGTAATAGCACCACTCTTTTCCTGTTACCGACAGTACGAACAACCCCATCCAGTTACTGCACTGGCAGCACAAATAGGCAGTGAAGATAGAGATCAGGGACGGTAATATTCTGAATTTATAATAGAGCACCAGCATCAGCAATAGCGGCACGTGAACGATCAGTGGGTATATCTGATCCATCATCTCCGGACCCAGCACAGATACGCAGACCATATATAATCCCCCGGAAATCACTGCCAATAGCAACAACTTCCCTACATTCGTTTTGTCCTTCTTCACACCCAGAAAAAAAGCCGACAGGAAGATGCCGAACAGCATAGTCGTAATATTATGTGTATATGTCAGAATCCTAAGTATCATAGAGTACCTTCATTTTATCCGTGATTCCCTAAAAGGTACTCACGGTTTTTGCAATGTGATCATTCATTCCCACCGACAGAACTTTCTGACGACGCGATTCTAAATATTATCATATGTATTTTTTGTATGTATTTCAAGTATCGTTTTATCATCTTTTTATAAAATCACCCCGGACATTGGATTTCAAATCTAGTGCCCGGGGCAATGTATTTGTTTCTCATTTTTATAACTTTTCTATTACTTCACAGGCATATTCAGCTACCAGCCGACATGGATCCGGTCCGGCATGGTGATCAAATTGCCGTTTAGCTTCGGAATAGTAGTGCCGTCAGCAATTTTCGTATTAACTATTGAGATGCTTCCTTTTAATACTCTAACACATAGGTTGCGGTTTCCGTAATCAGGAAACATACCTGTCCATTTACCGTAGAAATGGTTTTTGCAATCTGGATTTTATTGTTATTGGCATCTACTTTATAAACTGTTACTTCTCCGGATTTTACAGGTACTGTGGTATGGAATACGACGGTTGCACCCAATGCCTGTTTGTGTGTAAATTCAATGGTTCTGGTATGTCCTGTGATAGTATCCTTATGATCAAAGCTGGTTTCCTTGTAACCGGATAAATCATTCTTTGCAAGGAAAGTTACCGCATCGGAACTGCCGATAAACACATGCAGGCCTCTGAGAGAAGACGAGGATACTGCCTTTACCGTTGTTACTGGAATTGTTTTATCAACGGTGCTTGCATCTACGTGGAACAGATCCTGATTGGCTCCGGATACGCTTTGCTGTTTCTCTTTGGTCTGTGTAGAAATTGGTTTTGTGATCGCATCCCAACCAGAGATCTGCTCTCCCGCAAGGTTCGTGGTGGTCAATACCGGTGCCGGTGCTTCGGATGCAGAAAAAGTATTACTTGTATTTCCGGTAGTCGGCATCGATGTGGAAGGAGCCGAGTTAGAAGGAGTCTGAGTTCCGGGGGCTGGGGTTGCAGGTGCCACAGCATTTGGATCCTTTAAGACATAAAAAATCTTATCTCTCATATTCTCCGCTAACGTTTCATTGTACAGATAAAAGCTTGTACTCAGTTTACCGGATGCATCTGTTTCTTTCGAGGTCGTCCAATAATATACTCCGTCTTTGTAAAATTTTCCTATAATTACTTCATCCGCATCTTCCGGAAATGAATCCGCAGTGTAATGTGTATTTAAAAATTGTTTTCCCACGCTACTGGTAAAAATCGGCAAATCAGCATTTTCCAAATCACTTATCGTAGTTGCTCTTACCCATGTTTCATCTCCTGTCCATTTATGCCAGTGTGCATAAATGGTTGTTGATGCATTATACTCTTTATATAGACCCAAACCCTCTGTACCTTGCAGAGTAGAAAACCACCCAGTAAAAATATACCCTTCCTTTGTAGGCGAAGGCATACTTGTAAGCAATCCACCCGCCGTCTTGTCAGTGGTGACTGCTAAATTTCCTCCATTAAGATCAAAAGTAACTGTACATTCTGGATGATAATAATACGTGTGATAAGTGTCCTCTTCTATTTTATCTTTTTTAACACACATAAGATCATTATTCCAGCTGTCACAATATACATAATCGGTTCCTTTTTTTCCTATTATGTAACGTTCCGAACTCTGCGCATGATAAGCAATCTCAAATGCCTTAATATATTCTTCTTTTCCATTGTCAAACAGAGTGCTTACATCCGATAAATTTTCGTCCATGGTGGTTTTATTCTCGCTTGTCACCTTAATCCAACCTGATGAAGCTGCTTTTGTACTGATTGCCGGCACTATGCTTACTACCAATGCAATAGCAAGCGTCAAGCTCAGTATCTGGCCTAAAAACTTTGACTTTTTCATAAGAATTTCCTCTCTTTCTTCTGTACTTATGATCTATTACTTTTAGTCATATTATAATATCCTTTTTAAAATACTTGTGAGAATGTACACCAATCGACCCGAATATGACATCAATCGACCACAGTATTTGAGGATTGTAAAATAAAAAATGCCGTAGACTTCAGCATTTTATACTGAAATCTACGGATCAACTCATAGTAAGTTCATAGATGCTTTTACAGCTTTACTTTTACAAAATCATGTTCCATGGCGGGAAGCACCTTTTCGATCAGATCCACCGTCCGCATCCGGAGGCTGGAGGTATTGATGCAGGGGTGGCATCCGAAATATTCACTGTCCAGCACTTCCTCATCGATCAGCAGCTTCACCTGATGTTCCTTATCGTTCATCAGACCGAGTACACTGACAGAGCCGGGGGTAATATCCAGGAATTTCTCCATGTATTCCGGTTTGGCAAAAGAAAGCCTTGCCGAGCCGATCTGCGCCGACAGATCCTTGGTATGGAACACCTTGGTATCAGGGATCATCAGCAGATAAAATGCGGTCTCCTGACGGTTGCACAGAAACAGATTCTTACAAACCATGGATTCCAGGATCTCATCCACTTCCTTACAGTCCTCCATGGTCATCGCCGGAGCGTGATCCACGCGGTCATATTCCACGCCTAAGCCATCCAGCAGGTCATAGGTACGTATCTCTTTGTCCAGTCTGCCGGTGGTATCGGCAGGTCTTCCTTTTTGCAATACTAATGTCATTGTCTTTTCCCCTTTGTTGTCTAATAACCGATGGTGTCGTTTACAAGGATCACATGGATCCGGTCCGTATGTCTGGAATATCTCGTGATCAGGAACTGACAGCAGATGGTATCCGGAGACTTACAGTCGAAGCATTTTCCGGTTTCTTTGCAGGGAGTCTTGATGTCGAATCTCTGGGCATTGATAGGTGCAGCCACATTTCGCGCACGCTTCATAGCGCTGTCTAAGTCTGCGCAGACCTTGTTCATGCCGACGATGAAGATTACTTTCCTCGGTCCCTGAGCTATGCAGGAGACACGGTTGGAATTGCCGTCGATATTGACCATGACACCGTCGCTGGTGATGGCATTGGCACTGGACAGGAAGATATCCGCATCGTAAGCTGCCATAAGTCCGGCTCTGGCATCCATCTTAGAGCGGTCGATATAGTGGTAATTGCCTGCTTCCAGAGCGGAGATCAGTCCGATCTCTCCGGCACTCATGCATCCGCCCATGGCAATGGTGCTTCCCTCTGGGATCAGCTCCAGTGCCTGTTTCAGCGCAGCCTCTTTATCCTCTGCGTAATAACCTGACATGTTGCGGGACTGTAATCCCTTGATCACTGTTTTGGCCAGCTGTTCATTTCTTTTTCTGATCATTTCGTTCATCTCTTAACCTTCCTGCCTTTCCGTAATCTGCAAACTTTATTCCTGAGAACCAGATTCTTATTGACATCATTCTATCAAAAAAATAATTCTGTGTATAGCAACCATTTTATATTTGACAATACTTTTCGCATATGCTAGGATATTTCCAATATTAGGGAGTAGTTCACATCGGATAACCGGTGTTGTGTTGGTCGTCATCACGTTAGTGAAGCCACAGGCAGTCGCTAACCGGGCAGTACACTTCTACAGAAATGGAACGAGACTTTTATTGTATGTTTATCGTGCAGTAAAAGTCTTTTTTTTGCGTGATAAACAAAGGATCCGGGTACATTATTTAAGAAGGAGGATTTGTATATGACACAAAAAAACATCTGGAATATTTCTGTAAAAGAACTCATGGAAAAATATCAGGTGACAGAACAGGGGCTTACTACTGCCCGCGCGGAGGAGCTTCGCCTGGAAAAGGGTGAAAATATCCTACAGGAGAGCAGGCGCAAAAGTATACCGGAAGTATTTATCAGTCAGTTTGCTGATCTGCTGGTAGTAATCCTGATCATTGCGGCTGCGATCTCCATGTTTTCCGGCAATACGGAGAGTACCATTGTAATCCTGCTGGTACTGGTGATCAACGCCATCCTGGGTACCCTGCAGCATGTAAAGGCTCAGCGTTCTCTGGATAGTCTCAGGCAGTTATCTTCGCCCTGTGCAAAAGTCATTCGAGACGGTGTGAAACTGGAAATTCCATCGAAGAATATTGTGCCGGGTGACATTGTCATATTGGAAGCGGGCGACATGATCGTGGCCGATGGCCGTATCCTGCACAGCTATTCGCTGCAGGTCAATGAAAGCTCTCTGACAGGCGAGTCTGCCAACGTAGAGAAAACAGATGCCGTTATAGAGGGTGATGTGGCGCTTGCTGACCGGGCAAATATGGTCTATTCCGGAAGTCTGGTTACCTACGGACGCGCCGAGATGCTGGTGACTGCTACCGGCATGGAGACGGAGCTGGGTAAGATTGCAGGACTGATGAATGCAGCCAAAGAGCGCAAGACACCGCTGCAGGAAAGCCTGGACAAGTTCAGCAGCAGACTTGCCATACTGATCATGCTCATATGTGCTGTCGTATTCTGCCTGTGTATCTATCGCCGGATGACGCTGTTGGACTCCATGATGTTTGCAGTGGCACTGGCTGTTGCTGCGATCCCTGAGGCACTGAGCTCCATTGTGACCATAGTGCAAGCCTTTGGTACACAGAAAATGGCAAAAGAAAATGCAATTATCAAGAATCTGAAAGCTGTGGAAAGTCTGGGCTGTGTCTCTGTCATCTGCTCTGATAAGACCGGAACACTGACTCAGAATAAAATGACGGTACAGCAGATTTATATAGAAGACCGGTTATACGAACCGGATCAGCTTGACCTTTTGAATCAGACTCATCGCTATCTGCTCTACGACGCAGTCCTCAACAATGATTCCAGTATCGTCGATGACAAGGGCATCGGTGACCCTACAGAATATGCCCTTTTAGAGATGTTTCGAAGGATTAAAGCGGATACATCTTCTATTTTGAAAGAAGCAAATATGCATGAAGATATTCTCCGGCAGAACATGCAGCGTCTTGAGGAAGTGCCTTTTGATTCCGACAGAAAGCTGATGAGTACGAAATATATACTGCATGGTGTACCCACGATCCTCACCAAAGGTGCTGTGGATGTTCTCTTAGACCGCTGTGACTATGTGCGCTGCAGTGACGATATCCGTCCTATGACGGAAGCTGAAAAAGACAAGATCCGTATGCAGAATCAGCTTTTTTCGGAAAATGGCCTGCGTGTATTGTCTTTTGCTTACAAGGAATCGGATGAAAATCTCGACATCCATGCGGAGTATGGCTATACCTTCCTGGGCCTGATCTCTATGGTAGATCCTCCCAGAGAGGAATCTGCAGCTGCCGTTGCAGCTTCCAAGAGAGCCGGCATCCGTCCGGTCATGATCACCGGTGATCATAAGGTAACAGCAGTGGCGATCGCCCGCCGGATCGGAATATTCGAAGAAGGAGACCTTGCACTGACAGGTGCGGAGCTGGATGCCATGAGCGACAGCGAACTGGATGAACAGATAGCGCAAATCTCCGTCTATGCCAGAGTATCTCCCGAGAACAAAATCCGGATTGTAGAGGCATGGCAGCGCAGAGGTAATATTGTCTCTATGACAGGAGACGGTGTGAATGATGCTCCTGCATTGAAAAAGGCGGACATCGGTGTCGCTATGGGAATTACCGGAACCGAGGTGTCCAAGGATGCCGCAGACATGATTCTGTCAGATGATAATTTCGCAACGATCATCAAGGCAGTGGCAAACGGGCGTAATGTATACAGAAATATCAAAAATGCCATTTTGTTTCTGCTGTCCGGTAATACCGCCGGTATCTTAGCAGTATTATACACATCCCTGATGGGACTTCCTGTGCCTTTTACACCCGTACATCTGCTGTTCATCAACCTGCTGACCGATTCTCTTCCGGCCCTGGCAATCGGCATGGAACCGGCAGATGACGACCTTCTGAAGGAAAAGCCCAGGAATCCACGGGAAGGAATCCTCACCAGCGGCTTTATGATTACGATGATAACACAGGGTCTGCTGATCGCAGTAGCCTCCATGACAGCTTATCACATCGGACTGACCGTCAGTTCGGCTATGGCCTCTACTATGGCTTTTGCCACACTGACACTGGCCAGATTGTTCCATGGTTTTAACTGCCGTGGCAGCGAATCCATCTTCCGGCTGGGACTGACCTCGAACCGCTACAGTCTCTATGCTTTCGCCGCGGGAGTCTCTTTACTGGCACTGGTTATTTTCATCCCGGGACTGCACAGTGTATTCAGCGTAGCCGATCTGACTACGTCGGCACTCGGTCAGATCGTAGGTCTCGCTCTCATGCCGACAGTGATTATACAGATAACGAAAATTATCAGGCATAGATAATTGGTTTAATCAATATCTTCCACAGACTGCAATCTTTCCTTTTTTACCTTCAGATATTCTTCCGCATAATGTGTCTCTTCGTTGGTTGTCAGAATTACCTCCTGCCCCTGCGGCATATCAATATCCGTTGCCGCAAGCAGGAGGGAATCCTCCTTCAGCCAGCTTTCCAGCCCTGTGAAAAACTGCGGGTCGTAGTGATCTGCCCCGTTCAGCTCATTATGATATCTGTCAAAGGAATAGTCCACGGGAGACAATACATTATAGTCATAATAGCAGACACCCTGCCCTGTCCAGAAGCTTGTCACTACCAGATAATCGTAGCCGTCTTTTTGTGTAAGGAATATCTGTACGTTCCCGGCATGAGCAATGGCAAATTCCTGCGACCACAGCGGGATGATTCCATATTGTCCGTCTCCCAGATACTCGTAGACCTCTACCGTTCCCCAGTTTCCTGCCTTATGCAGTGCTTCCGTAAAGTCTTCGTTTTCCTCCTCCAGATAGACCTTCGTTACGACCTTTTCCTTGTAGCCGTTATGGGTCAGATCATAATATCCGGTATAGACCTCTGTCATATCCGGTTCTTCTTTGTCGATATTCTCCTCTTCCAGATAACGAGAATATGTTTTTTGTACCGAAAAATCTCCCAGAGAAAAATTACCATCTTTTTGCATGGATACCGGTGCCGTTATATTAAAGCCAGTCTCATAAACCAGGTCCGCCATCTCGTTCATATTTATGCCAACCCCTACATTTGCAAAGGGCTGTCCTCCACGAAAATCATACCGGATCTGCGCCCCCACACCGATGCTTTTATAAGTGTATCCTTCCAGTTTCTGCAACAGACGGGTCTGATCCAGATCAATACTCTTCTGAGCATCTATCTTTCCGTTTTTATCCAGAAAATCCACATGAAGTGTATGGAACTGTTCATCCAGCGTATCCGCCGCAAGGATCCGTCTGTCAAAATCTTCAACCACATTTGTATATTCGGAGACCTTCGGGGTTCCTTTCTGTACATCTACATAATACAGTCCTTCCACATAAATACCGGTTCCTGTCCCCTGTATGGTAGAAATATAGTACTCCTTGTCGCCATCCCCATCATAATCTGCGGCTTCTACCGCAGGTGGTGCCGAATACATATTTCGCCAGGGAATCCCCACCCTGTATTCCCGGTCTCCGTCGTGGATCACCAGACAGTCTTCTGCACCGTTGCCCCAGACACTGACTGTCTCATCATAGGAGTATGACAGCACACCATACTCTCCTTCCGGCAGCTCCCGGGCAGCATCCACCGAGACCTGATCCGCCAGGGTTTTCTCCTGATATAGTCCGGTCTGGTAGGTAATTTTCTCCGGCTCAGGTTCCGTTGTCGTCTCCGGGATTATCTGTGAGGTGGCTGGAGTGGCTGTAGCGGTTTCCTGACTGATTCCTTCTGCCTGAGCAGATTCGGTATCAGAGATTTCCAAAGCGTCCCTACTGCTGCCGCAGCCTGTCAGAGAAAATGCCACGATCAATGCCAGTAATCCGCTACTTATTTCTTTGTGAAGCTTTCTTTTGTACATACGCCCTCCCCCTATAGCCGGTAAATACATTTTCTATCTTTATCATATCTAACGAATCTGGCAAAGTAAAGCCCAAAAAAGCCCAAAAAGTGCCGACACCATGCTTTTCGGTATCGGCACCTTTTCTTTTTAAAATGCTGAAAATCACTCTGAAGACATTGTAACACCTAAAGCCAGCTTTAGATCAAGAATTATTGTTTTACATATCTCTGATTTTTACTATTTGGCTTTTCCGGCAATGTCATTTTTATTAGTCCCAACTCTATGGCAGGCTTGATATAATTTTTTCGAAATGTTTCCTTGGATTTCAAATGCAGTGCCTCCATGATCGCATTAGCGGTATAGGGAACGTCGTACTCCATTACTTCCAACATCCGTTTTACATATTCTGACATATTTTCATTTGTCTTATTTACCTGTATGATAACTTCATCTAATACCTGATCTATCATTCTTAACATAAATTCTATAAAAACATCTGAATTTCCATTCACATGGCATTTTGCTATTGCATCATAATATTCTGCCTGGAATCTTTCAATCTGACTTTCCAACGGAATATATTCAAACACATTTCTCCAACGGTATAGCATTACCGTATGCCATAATCTGGCCATTCTTCCATTTCCGTCTGCAAAAGGATGTATAAACACAAATTCGTAATGAAAAACAGCTGACACAATAAGCGGATGTATTGTCCCTTCACTGTTTTTAACCCATGAAAATAAATCCTTCATCAGTTCATTTACCATATTCGGCGGCGGTGCCACAAAAATACACTGATCTCCGGAAAAGACACCCTCTTCCCCTTTTCTGAATACGCCGGATTCCTCTACTGTTCTATAGGTCATTATTCCATGGATTTTTTTCAGATCTGACATGCTTTGAGGATTTATTTCCGAGATTTTTTCATATGCAGCATATGCATTTTTCACCTCTTGTATTTCCTTTTGATCTCCCAATACAAGATGACCATTGATGACATCTCTCACTTCAGACAGAGACAAGGAATTTGCTTCTATTTTTAAGGAAGAATGAATGGATCGGATCCGGTTGTTTTTCCTTAAATGCGGTCTTGTTTCCAATTCCCTGTGACTGCTTATTTTACCTACTTTTTCAGATATAGAAGAAACAAGCTCCAACATTTTATTTGAGATCGTATATGGCGGTTCATATTTTCCCATTTATATCACTCCATCTTGCTTATTATCTTGCTTACTATCTTACTCGTTTTGGATATCATTAGCAATCTTTTTATTTTTCGCTTAAACATTTTCTTTCTCCTTTTCGCATTTTTTTCAACATATCTTGTAGTAATCAAGAAAAGCAGCTATTAAATAAAAATAAGTATTCATGTATAATTTATGATATACTATTTAAAATTATCATTCTGAGAGAAAGGAATTCCGGCTATGGGAATCAGATTAGTCTGCAGTGACCTCGATGGTACACTTTTACAATATGGAAAAAAAGAATTGGAAGGCGAGATCTTTGACCAGATCCGGGCACTTCATGACCAGGGGATCCTGTTTTGCCCGGCGTCTGGAAGACAGTATACCAGCCTGCGGAAGCTGTTTGCACCGGTGGCGGATTGCTGTATTTTCCTGTGTGAAAACGGTGGCGTGATCTACAAGGACGAGCAGTGCATTGCGAAAAATCCCATGCCCCGTGCCCTGGCGGAAGAGATTGCAGAAGATCTGTGGAGCCGGAGTGACGGGCAGGGCGAAGTCATGCTCTCCGGACAGAATACGGCT
>ULYU01050317.1_pt1 | contig 27045 bp, 20 predicted proteins | sample 1962481 | NCBI WGS metagenome assembly ULYU01 (sample SAMEA4835872, study PRJEB28245) | human gut metagenome | biome: gut microbiome; material: fecal sample | place: Denmark | collected 2008 | reverse complement strand
ATCTGTGGAGTAAATTTTTGTAAAACTAACCCTTAACGCCACCAGCTGTAACGCCTTCAACATAGTAGTTCTGCATCTTCAAGAACAACAATGTAATAGGAATTGCAACAACTGTTGAACCGGCTAAGAATCTCTGATAGTACTTAGAAATGTACTGCTGACTAGCCATCAACTGAAGACCAACAGAAACTGTATAGTTATCACGAGCATCACCCATGATAATCTTAACTAGAATAAAATCTGTCCAAGGTCCAATAAATGCTGTTAGAACTGTGTAAACAACAATTGGCTTTGACATTGGAAGAATAATCTTCCAGAAAATCTGGTTCTTAGTTGCACCATCAATAGTAGCAGCTTCGTCAAGTGCTCTTGGAATTGTATCGAAGAAACCTTTACTAATCTGGAAACCGATACCTGCACCGGCTGAGTAACAGATAACAAGTGCAGGAAGAGTCTGAGTAAGACTCATAGCCTTTAATAGGTAATAAATAGCGATCATTGTCATAAAGCCAGGGAACATACCAATAATCATACCAATGTTGATAAGTGGTTTTCTAGCCTTAAATCTTAAACGGCTGAATGCGTATGCAACCATTAGAACTGACAATGTAGAAATGATACAAGAGAAAATTGCAACTACAAGAGTGTTAAGAAACCATCTTGGGAAGTTCAAAATTGTTGTATCAGTAAATAGATTAATGTAATGCTGGAAAGTAAATGTTTGTGGAACTAGGTAATGAACAGCTGATGTACCTTCACCTCTAAATGAATGAAGAACCATCCATACTAGTGGAGATATCCAAATAATACCCATAACTGCAAGGATTAAATATACAGCGGCATTTGAGATATGTCTTCTTAACTTGTAACTTTTTATCATGAGAATGCCTCCTCATCCTTAGCAGATTTTGTCATGTTAAATGTAATTAGTGACAAGGATGCACAAACAACAAATACTAGGATACCGATAGCGGCAGCATAGTTGTAGTCTTGTTCGCTCATTGTCAACTTAAATAGCCATGTAACAAGCAAGTCGGTCTGTCCGGCACCACCGTACAACTTTTCAGTTGTAGGACCACCAGCGGATAACAAGTAAATAACGTTAAAGTTATTGATATTGTTGATAAATGTTGTAATTAGATATGGTGTTGTAACGAATAGCATATATGGAAGAGTAATCTTCACAAAACTCTTAACAGGACCGGCACCATCAATTGTAGCTGATTCATATAGGTCAGCAGGGATATTCATAAGAATACCGGATGTAATTAAGATAGTATATGGAATACCTACCCATAGGTTAACAATGATAACTGTAAGCTTAGCAGTTAAAGCAGTACCGTCTAGGAAGTGAATTCTTGAAAAACCTAGATTCTGTAGTAGGATATTAATAGCACCATCATTAAACTGTAGCATCTGGTTCATAACTAGTAGAGTAACGAACTGAGGTACAGCAACTGTGATAACGAATAGTGTTCTCCAAAGAGACTTTAGCTTAATGCCCTTCTTGTTAATCATTAGAGCAACAATCATACCAAAGATATAGTTTAGGAATGTTGCAAAAATAGCCCAAATAATTGTCCATTCAGTTAGTGTTAGGAATGTTTCACCCATGTTAGCACCGCCAACATTACTGAATACATCTCTAAATGTCTGTAAACCCACCCATGTAAACAAGTGACCTGGAACCTGATGGCTGTGGTCATAGTTTGTAAATGCGATTAGCACCATAAAGATAAGTGGTAGAACAGTAAATATACCAATTAGTAAGCAAGGTAAAGAAAGAAGTGTAATTTGGAACTTCTCGTCACCAAACTGCTTTAATTCTTCCTTAAATGTAGGAATGTGCTTACCTTCAGCCTTTAGTTCTTGAACTTTCATAGCTGACTTAGTATTCATAATATAGAATACTAGGAATACAACTGAAACAACAATTGTTGTAACACCATATAAAAGGATAAGCATTGAGTTATCACCTTCAACATAGCCATAAGCACCTGTTGTCGGATCTACACCAAGTCCACCTTCCTGAGTGCCAAGTGTGCCGAACTGTGATAGTTGGTCGATACCAAAGAAAATTAGGAACATTGCATAAGCAGCTTCAATAACTAAAAATAGTAAACCCTTAATGTACTGTCCCTTGCTAATGTTACCCATACCCATAATAAGGTAAGATAACTTTGTTGCCCAGTCACCTTTAGCAAATCTTTTACCAAAGTTTGCAAATCCGTGACCTATACCTAAGAATACTTTCTTGAAAAAGTTACCAAGCATAATAAAGAACTTAGCAAGATTATGTGGTAAGTTGACAAAGAAATTCTTACTCTTATATCCAAACTTTTGGAAAGAATTTAGCTGGACATAATCTATGTATTTCATGACGTCACTCCTTTATACTTTATTTTCCGTTCATAAATACTGGAGATAACTTTCCGTTATCTCCAGTACTTAAAAATCTTAACAATTAACAGTCTAATTAAATTAGCCGTTGATGTTTGTTAAAGTATCCTTTAGAAGTGTCTTCATTGTAGCTACATCAGTTTTTTCAGTTGGCTTGTAAAGTTTGTTACCTAGGTTAGCCATTGGATCCCAGAATGCCTGGATAATGTTAGCCTGAACAACGTATGTCTTAGCTTCTTCAAGCATTGTTCTAACACCATCATTACCTTCAACTTCAACACCCTTGTTTGTTGGAGTCCAACCTAGCTTTTCTAGTCTTGTTTTCTGGCATTCAGCACTTACTAGGTAGTTAGCTAGTTCTTCAGCTGCGTTAGGGAACTTAGTAACTGACTTAACACCGATGTACTTATAACCAATCATAGCAATTGTCTGTTTGTCTGTACCATTAACATTAATTGTTGGCAGAACTGTAACACCAAGATCCTTTCCTAGTGCATCTTGATTAACAGCTGCGTTCCATGTACCGTCAATACCGGCACCACATGTTCTCTTAGCTGTTGAGAAACCGGCACTGATCTTATCGACTGATGCAGATACAAATGTATTCTTATACTTGTGGAAAAGTTCTGAGAAAGCTGACATTGTCTGTGCAACTTCATCTTCGTCATACTTGTTAAACTTCTGAATATCCTGAGCGTCACCTTTAAGACCGTCTATCTTTAGACCACCTGTGAATGGGAACATACATGCATAATAACCATCACCGGCATTCATAATAAACTGACGGCCAGCCTTCTTACATGCAGCAAGAACGCCTTCCCATGACTTTGCATCTTCATCAGATACAACTGACTTATCATATACTAGATAGTAACCGTTATCTGTTTGTGGAAATGCATATAGAACTTCTTTACCGTTTAGGTCGCCCTTAACTGTTTCAACAGCAGCTTCTGTATGATTCTTCTTAATATCATCAACATAGTTGTCATATACAGGTAGAAGAGCCTTAGCCTGTGTTAGCTTTGAGAGCTGGTCTGAAGGGAATGAAAATACATCGGCAGCAGCTTCAGAGTCGCTAAGTACCTGTGTACCGGAATCGTTTTCTTCCTGTGCTACAACTTCGATTTTAACATTCTTGTCAGCATACTTCTTTTCAAAAGCCTTAGCTTGTTCCTTTAGGATAGAAAGTGAAGCAGCTGAGCCCCATAGCTTTAGTTTTGCGTTCTTTTCAATATCTACTGTTTTTGCAGCGCTTGAAGTCTTAGAACTTGTGTCCTCAGATTTAGTACAGCCTACAAATACAACTGCCATCATAGCAGCTGCGAGAACTAATGATAAAATTCTCTTGATTTTCATTGTAATTTTCCTTCCTTTGTAAAGAGATAAATAATTTGTGTCGGTAACTACTTGTTCCCTCAGGATAGAACTTTCGTTAACCATATCACTTGAATAAATTGTACCACAAAATAGGGGTAAATTTCAACTCTCTTTGTACTTTTTATCTAAAGTTATAAAACTGAGGATTAAATTTATGCAATATAACAATAAAAATATTTGCTAATGTGTATATTGCACAAATTCCCACCTTTTTATTATCTAATTTGCTCATACTTCATTTGTGCAAAGTGTCAATTCGTTTTCTGCTTAATTGAAAAATATGTGAAGACCAAATGTCTTACCGATGAATTCTCCCCTATTTCTACACTATTTTTCGTATCTATAGTATAAAATGACCAAAAATAAAAATAATGACACAATATGTTGTTTGACAAACCTTAAAAAAAGTTGTAAATTTAGCTTATACATTTTATATAGAAAATAAAGATGGAAGTTAGTTCCACAGAAAGGGTATTTTATGCAACTTTCAAAAATTTTACAAAATATAGAGTACACTCTTATTAAAGGAAACACAGAAACCGAAATTTCCGATGTTATTTATGACAGTAGAAAGGTAACTGAGGGTACAGTTTTTGTAGCACTTAAAGGTTACAATGTTGATGGTCACAAGTTTGTACCACAAGCAGTTAAATCCGGTGCAAGTGCAGTTGTTATCTCTGATAATGTAGATATTCCGGAAGATATTACAGTTATCAAGGTTGATGACACAAGAAAAGCTCTCGCATATATGAGTGCAATGCTTTTTGGTGAACCTGAAAAAGAACTGACTACAATTGCTCTGACCGGTACAAAAGGTAAAACAACTACTGTTGCAATGCTAAAAAGCATTTTGGATGCTGAAGGTATCAAGTCCGGTACAATCGGTACGCTTGGTATTATTATAGGAAACAAAATTTACAAAACCAACAACACAACTCCTGAATCATACGAAATTCAACATGCTATGAGAATGATGGTTGATGCAGGTTGTAAAGTTATGATTATTGAGGCATCTTCTCTTGGCTTAAAATGGCACAGAACTGATGCTATTTACTTTGACTATGGTATTTTCACAAACTTTAGCCATGACCATATTGGTGATAGCGAACACAAGGACCTTGAAGAATATCTACAATGCAAGGCTTTACTATTCAAGCAATGCAAGAAAGGTATTTTCAACATTGATGACAAAGCATTTGACAGAATCACAGAAAATGCTACTTGTGATATTACAACATATGGCTTTAGCAAAAAGGCTGACATTGTAGGTTATGACGATAATCTAATCTCAAAACCTGGATATATCGGTGTAAACTTCAAAACAAAAGGTCTTAAGACACTTGATGTTAATGTTGCCATTCCCGGTAGATTCTCAGTATATAATGCCCTAGCTGCTATGACTAATGCAATTGAAATGGGTATTTCTGATGAGGCTATCTTGAAAGGTCTTGATACTGTTAAGGTTAAAGGTAGAGTTGAAGCAGTAAAAGTTCCTGGCAACTATACACTGCTTATTGACTATGCTCACAATGCATTATCAATGGAAAACATCCTTGAAACACTTAGAGAATACAACCCACACAGACTGATTGTACTATTTGGTGCCGGTGGTAACAGACCAAAGGTTAGAAGATATGAAATGGGTGAAACTGCCGGCAGACTTGCTGACCTTTCAGTTTTAACCGAGGACAACAGTCGTGATGAAGATGTAATGGACATTATCAATGACATTATTGAAGGTGGTCTTAAAAAGACTAACGGTAAATATGTTGTTGTACCAAAAAGGCAGGATGCTATTCGTTACTGTATGGAAAATGCAGAAGATGGTGACATTATTGTTCTTGCAGGTAAAGGACATGAAGATTACCTAGAAATCAAGGGTGTTAAATATCACCTTGATGAAAGAGAAGTTATTGCAGATATTATTGCAGATATGAACAAATAATTTTTAGGGAGCAAGAAATTGCTCCCTATTATATAAGAAAGAGGTTTTAGTTTTGGAGAAAGCAGCATTAATTCTTGAGGGTGGAGCTATTAGAGGACTATTTACTGCCGGTGCATTGGACTATTTGCTGGAACAAAATATGCAATTTGAGTATGTTGCCAGTGTATCAGCCGGTACTTGTTGCGCTTTAAGCTACATTGCAGAACAGAAAAACAGAACAAAAGATTGCCTTTTCCCTACAAACAAATCTGATGAATGGATTGGCAAAGGTTCACTAAAAAGAGGCAAAGGTCTTATTGACCTAAAGAAAGCCTTTTATGAATTTCCTTACAAACAATATCCTTTTAGATTTGACAAATATTTTGCCAGTAAAGTGACAAATGAAATTGTTGTTACCAGCCTAGAAACAGGCAAGGCTGAATTTTTAACAGAAAAATCTGATGAAAAAAGATTACTTGACATTGGTGCTGCATCAAGTTCGCTACCTATCATTTCAAAAGCAGTAAAAATTGATGGTAAAAAGTATTATGATGGTGGTGTTTCCGACTCTTTACCATATGAAAGAGCTATGGAACTTGGATATAAGAAAATCGTTGTAATCCAAACCAGACGACTTCATCAATACACATCATCCTCAAAAAGTATGGATTTGCTGTACAAAGCTAAGTTTGCTTTACATAAAGATTTTCTAAACACTATGCTAAGCAGACCTAAAACTTACAAAAAACAAGCTGACCAATTAGCAGAACTTGAAAAAGAAAACAAAGTTTTTGTTATTCGTCCTACAATTCCGGAAATTTCTCGTACCGAAGATGATTATAATAAGAAAATCACTTACTACAATCACGGCTACAGTCAAATGAGAACCGGATTCAACGATTTGCAAGAATATTTGAATTCATAAAAGTATATAATAAAGTATATAATATAGAAAAAGCCAACCAAATTATCGGTTGGCTTTTATCTTATCCTAGAATTTCTTTCTTTTTCTTTTCAAACTCTTCTTCAGTTAACACACCTTTATCAACTAAGTCTTTCAACTTTTTAAGACTGTCAAGTTGTTTGTTGTATTCGTTAATATTTTTCTCTGCATTCTTTTGTTGTAGTGCATCAACACCACTTTGAAGTGACTTTTTCGCAGACTCTTTTATAGTATCGGATTTACCTGATATTTTCTTAGTTCTGCTCTTTTTCTTTCCAATTCCACCAAAAATACTACCGATAACACCATTCTCAATAACACCTTTCACTGTATCCACTGTGCTAAATCCTAAAGTGTCATCCACAAGATTAATGCCATCCTTAACCTTAGCAGCACCTCTTTCTGCCATAGTGTGACCTGTGAGAAGTTCATTTGCAGTATGTACAAATTTATAGGCATCCATTCTTGAGTTGAAAGTTACTGATTTTTCCTGATGTTTAAAGTACATTTCAACTAAAGAACCTTGTTGCTTAATCTGTGGCTTTTCATTATAAAACTTCACATCTTCTTTAGGAATCACCTCAACAACTGCCTCATCACTATGCAGTAACCTTTTATTTATATTTATAAACACAAAATTCAGATTTGTTAAAATGATTTTTAATTCATCAGAACAATCACACTTAAAAAGTGGAGATTCATTTTCTCCTAATTTATAATATTCCATAAACTGCACCCCATTATTATGTTAATCAATGATATAAGTTTATCACTTATTCAACCAAAATCATTATGCTGGTAGGTTACAAATAGAAATTTTTTGACAATTTACAAAATAGCACAATAAATATTATAAAACCACTTGACATATGGTAAATTTAATGATAAAATAACCATTGTTCGAGAATATAGGGGTATAGCTCAGTTGGTAGAGCAGCGGTCTCCAAAACCGCGTGCCGAGGGTTCGAGTCCTTCTGCCCCTGCCAAAATGAAAGCACATCTTTTGATGTGCTTTTTATTTTACAAAAAGCAGAAGGAGTCGAAGGCGACCGTTAAGAAAACAGTCCGGTGGACTGTTTTTAGGGAGAGCGTAGATGCCTCTTTCCTTTCGTATTTGTGCTTTATAAGCGTGGTAGGCACTTTCGCTAAATTAATAGTATTCTGCCCCTGCCAAACAAAACACCTTAAAAACGGCTTAGGTATGCGGTTTTTAAGGTGTTTTTATCTAATTCAACCAAATTTATGTAAAGTCCCTCGGATTGCCGTCCGTTTGCCGTCCAACACTATAAAAAATTATAATAACGCTTGTAATTTACTAACATTAGGATTTAAACTTATCTATTATATTGTTTAGCATAACAGCTTAACATATTGACACTTGCTAATTATTATAATATAATGAAAATGAAGATAGGATTGGCCTATCAGGGGTGTTTTCCTTACCCAGCGAAGTGGGAGTGTTTAAAGATGCGAAGCCTTAGCATATAAAATAATGAGACAAAAATTGATGGAGCTTGAACCATTTTAAAAAATCAGTGAAACGGAACCCAACCGTTGCGAATTAGGACTTTTATTGAAAAGTAAGACAGGTAACATTTTGATTATGTTACCTGTCTTTTTGTTTTTATAATATAGTTTTATTTTTCAAGCACTAACAGAAAGTCCCTTAGTCCTGAGTATAGTATGTTATAGCTTTTTTCTTTAATTGATTAAATAAGTCTATATTTTCCGACTTTATCATTAGATTATCAAAATAATAGATTTCAGAAAAGCCAATTCATCTATATTATCATAATTTGCCAGTATATCGTCTATTGTTTGATTAAGTGTAGTACACATAACACCATCTGAAACAAAATAATCTATCCCATCATACGAATCAACAACATTATATTCAATATTGCTAAACTGACCTTTTTCCTTTGCATATACATGAATTTTTGATTCATCCATATATCCGTTCAAGGTATTCTAATGCAGAAATATGCTCTTCACTAGTAGCTGACTTCATAATCGCCACCATTTAACACATAAAAATCAATCAAAAGCATTCTTTTATTTTCTCCAATATAACTACATCTGCCGGACAGAAGTTATAATTTGGAATTTCATTTTCAGTTATCCACTTTAGGTCTTTATGTTCAAGAAGAGTAGGTTTACCACTTACTATTCTAGAGTTAAAGACAGTTAGGTTTATAGTAATATCAGGATAAGTATGCTTTGTGCTGATAAATTCACTGTCAACTTCAATCTCAATATCCAATTCTTCTTTACACTCTCTTATTAAGGCTCGTTCCTTTGATTCACCTTTTTCAACCTTGCCACCAACAAATTCCCACAACAATCCTCTCTTTTTGTTAACAGGTCGCTGACATATCATAAATTTTTCACCGTTCCAAATTAGAGCTGCTACCACTTCAACTATATTCATCATATTTATACCACCAATTTATTTGTTTTCTTTAAGAATCTTGCAGGTATTGGTTTTTCTAATCTCCATGTAATATTCATAGGTTTTGAGCCGGTATGACTAACATAAGTTGCCTCACCAAGAAATGTATAAGGTGACACATTACCAAAGGAATCATTCTTAAATTCTCTCACAAATAGCAAGACCTTACTGCCCTTTTCTTTGTGATGAATATACCTTTGACCTGTTGGTGAGGTTTCTGAAGTTGTACTTTGGCTTTGCCAATGGAACAATTCCTCATTTATGGAATAATCATTATACATAGTTGTAGGGGAATAGTCCTTATCAGCCTTATTTAATGTTAATAAAAATACATCTATTCCCTTATCTTTTAGCCAAATAACACCTTGTCTCATTGCACTAAAGTTTAGATAATCAAGTCCTGCTAATAACTGTCTTTGAGAATATGTACAGTAAACATCCAAAGGACTATCAAAACCCAAATCAATAGTTTCATCAACAAAATCAATACTGTTGAATTTGTATTCCAGTAGCTCTATAAGTTCACCTTTCATTATTGGGCTGTCAGACAATGAATACAAATTACTTAATACTTCTTCATCACTAAAATCTTCAATTGCCTTGCTCCATACTGTAATATAAAACATTTGTAGCATTCGTTTATCAACTGAGGATAATTTTTCAAAATCTATATTATCTATGTTGTTTAAAAAACCAATTAAAAATTTTATCCATCTTCTAGAGTCAATAGAAGTAAACCTTACAAATGCTTTGGTCATTACTTCTTCTATTGGTTCAGAAAAATCATCTAGTTTTCCGGCTTTAACACACAATCCGGAAAATGTGGAATATTTATAAACTGCTCTAGGGTCTAATCTGTAGTGTTGCAAGAAATTTGATAAGGTTAGTGTTTTGCCGGTATCTTCTTCAAAACTTGCAATTCTTGCAACAAGTCCTGCAGTATTGCCATATGAACTGCGTATATTGTCTAGAATATACTTTTCTGCTTTTCTCTCTAGTTGAATATAGCAACCCTTAGGAACTGACACAAAACCATCCTTAATTTCTCTAGTTATTCCTCTTGTTGTATTTGATAATAAAGCAGAAAATTTATCTTCAAAATTATATTTTTTATTAGCTTGACCGATAAAATCAAGAACAGTAAGACATTCCTTATCTTCTGATAAACGAAGGCCTCTACCTAACTGTTGCAAGAAAACTGTAAGGGACTCTGTAGGACGTAAAAACAAAACTGTATTTACTTCAGGAATATCCACACCTTCATTGTAAATATCCACAACAAAAATAAACTTAACATCACCATTTACAAGTTTATCTTTTGCTGAGTTTCTCTCTTCATCTAACGATTTACCAGTTAAGAAAATTGATGGAATACCACATTTATTGAAGTAATCACTCATAAATTCTGCATGTTCAATAGAAACACAGAACCCAAGACCTTTTACATCATTAATATCAGTTACATATTTTATGAGAGAATTTACAACTAAATCTGCTCTACGGTCAGCTACTGCTCCACTAAATGTGTAAATATTTGAAAGTTCTTTCTTGTCATATCCACCTACTGACCATTTTAGGCCATCCAAATCAACATTATCAGTTACACCAAAATACTGAAAAGGACAAAGTAATTTCCTGTCAATAGACTCAGGTAATCTGATTTCTGCTGCAATTCTGTTATCAAAGTAGGATAAAATACTTTTACCGTCCATTCGTTCAGGTGTAGCGGTTAGTCCTAACAGTACAGTCGGTTTATAATAGTCAAGTAACTTCTGATATGTTTTAGCAGCTGCATGGTGGAATTCATCCACAATTATATAGTCATAAAAGTCATCTGTTGTAACTTCATTGAATTTTTGTGAATTAAAGGTTTGTATTGAAACAAATAAATTATCAATACTATCCGGTTTATTTTTGCCAACAAATAATTCACCAAAATTTGCATCTTTAAGCACTGCCCTAAAGGTATAAAGGCTCTGCTTTAGAATTTCTTCTCTATGTGCAACAAATAGCAATCTACAATGCTTTCCCTTATTATTTCTTCTAAAATTTCTATAATCAAAGGCAGAAATAACTGTCTTACCTGTACCTGTTGCAGCAACAACAAGGTTGCGATAATAGCCTCTAACTTCTCTTTCAGCTTGAAGTTTATCCAGAATTTCTTGCTGATATGAATATGGCAAAATATCAAGGGTATAACTCTGAGACTCTATATTATTATCAAAGTGCTTTTCTGCCCTTAAAGCCCTTGATAATCTTTCTTTTTGGCTTTCTGCATAATATTCAAATTCTTTAGAATTCCAATAACTTTCAAAGGTAGCTTCAATTTTTAATATAGTCTCAGGCAAGTCCTTCTTAGTAACCTTAACATTCCATTCAAGGCCACTTGAAATAGCTGCATTTGAAAGGTTTGATGAACCAACATATGCAGTAGTAAAACCTGTATCTCGATAAAAAACATATGCCTTAGCATGAAGTCTTGTTACCTTTGTGTCATAGCTAACCTTGATTTTTGTATTAGGAAGTTTCCTAAGTTCTTCAATAGCCTTAACATCAGTTGCACCCATATATGAGGTTGTTATTATGCGTAATTCCCCACCATTTTTGGTAAAGTCCTTTAGTTCGTTAATAATTAATCTTAGACCACTCCACTTAACAAATGACACTAACATATCAATTCTATTGGAAGAAACGATTTCCTTTTTCAATTCTGTGTACATTTGTGGTTCGTGAACTGCACCGGTAAAAAGTGAACTTTGTGCAATAGAAGTTTCCGGTCTTATAGTCTTAACTTTATTATTAATTGATTTTACACTATTCTTTTTATCAAAAACCGATAGAAGCTGTTCAGCCTTGCTATTAACTGCAAAACTATCAAAATCTTCATCTTCTGTTTCTTCTTTTATAACAGAAACTATCTTGTTTATTAAAGAAACTCTATCAGCTAAATTATCATCACTAATATAGTTAAGTCCTTTTTCAATAATATCAGCAACATATTGTGACAAAATCTTTGATGACTCAGCCTTGTCAATTTCTTTAATTTCAGAAAATTTATCAACTGACTCATCAATATCCTTTTGTAAAGACTCATTTATAACCTGTTCATATAAACCATCTTTTAACATTTTGTCACCTACTTATTAGTTAATGATTTTAGTGTATCACTTATTATAAAATTAATAAAGCTATTAATTAAAAGTAATACTACCTTTTTTACCATAACTTCTTGTAACCTTAAAAAGTTCATAGGAAGTTACGGCTGAGAAGTAGTCTTGATACTGTTCCTTATAATTTTCTTCAATAGTTTTCACAATATTTTTCAACTGCATAATTACTGCAACAATATGCTTGCAAGCATAGTTACAGTAGCAATCACAAATAAAGTTACTTACTTCACCGTTTTTATATGTAAAGTCAATTTCGTAAATATTTGTACCATCTACAATAGCCTTACCCATATTACCGGCAACTGAAAGATAAATTACCCTACCATCAAGGTAATAATCAATGCCTTTTTCCTTAACATTATAAGGCACTTTCAGTTCTGAAATATCCTTTTCCAGCAAAAAGCCTTCTTCATCTTCACCGGAAACAACAATTTCTTCTTCATCATCAACAGGTGGTTTAAACCAAGTTATAACCTTTTCATAAGGGATAACTGACTCATCAAAAGAAATAAAATAGTCACCTGCAAAGAAAAATTCACCTTTAACAGTAGTATCTGCTAAGGCAACAACCTTTTTATAGTCAGATAGCTTTATCTTGAAGTTATAGTTCACTTCTTCAACAAAGCCTCTTTCACCCTCTAACTTACCATCAACAAAAACAATGTCGCCTTTATGCAAATCGAATTTATCATTGTAATAAGAAAGAACTCTGTTATTCTTCTCAAAACGAACACTAACAAGGGATTTTCTAGCTTTCATCTCAGGCTTTTCTACTGTTATACTTTCAATGTTTTCATTAACTTCATTATTATCATTACAATAAAAACCTATTTTGTTTGTCATCAAAATTCTCCTTTACAAGTTAGTTTTTTCTTTTCTACAATAATATAATACCACATTTACTGTCCCAAAAATGGGACAGTTCTTTTGTAAATTTAAAATTTTATATTACATTTCATCATACTTATTATAAAAAATGCTCTGAAAATTCAGAGCATTTATGTTTCCTATTAATTACTAACTTTCAGCCTTAACGCATTTTAGCTTATAGCCATTTACACAACCTTGAAGAATACCTTTAATAAGTGTTTCGGACTGTTGGTCAGCCATTTCCAGAATACCAGATTTTGCACTTTCTTTTTTAGCATCCTTTTCTGCTAATGCTTGCGCTTTATTAGCGTTTTCTTTTTGATCAACCTTAAACAAAGAGAATGACTCATCATAATATTTAATTGAGCTTGGATCAATTTTAACATCCAAAATTTTTGCTTTTGGAACTGTAATAGTAATAACATTCTTCACATTATCAACATCTGTTTTAACTTCTTTCATATCAATACCTGCTCTTATGGTTGAGTTATAAACCATAGTAAAAGCACCCTTATTGATAAATGTTACACCGTTATCATCATAATCTATTAAACCTGTATATTTTAATTTTACCGATGTTAATTCACTTGACTGTTCAAGTTTGCCACTAATATATGAAGTTGAAACAGTTGGTTCCTTTTTTTCATTCCCACAACTGCCTAATCTAAAACCAACATAAAGTATTGCCAAAATTGCGATAACAACAGCTGTAATATGTAATATTGTTCTAAAAGGAATTTTCTTTTTCTTCTCTGACATCTCACATAAACCCCTTAACGTAAATTAATAAACTATTGCTGCTCTAATAAGCAATAGCAAAAATATTCCTAAAATTACGCAACCGGTAATCAATAAGCCCTTTTTCATTTTACTACCTCGCTAAACAATAATTTACTTTGTAATATATTTTACTACAATATACAAAATAAATCAACATATATTTCTTAATTTTTATTTATTTTGACATATTCTCTATAAATACTGTAGAAACTTCTTTACTGCTTGGGACAAGGTTTTCTTATTTTTTAATGCAATGGCTATATTACGGGTAGCTGATACATCAAGGTGTTTACAAGTGATTTTATAGGGAATTCTGTTTAGAATTAGGCTAGTCGATTTTATAGAAAATTAAGTAAAAAAAGCTAACCATAACGGTTAGCTTTTTTCAGTATTAAAAAGTTTTTGAAATTATTTCTCTTATATTGTTTTCAGCTTCTTTTACTTCTTGATAAAATTCTTGTGATGACACTCTAAGGCAACCGTTACCCATAATAATAAGTTGCTCTAATCCATCAGAAGTAACAACCTTTACCCTATTATTCTTGGCTAATTTTTTAGTTACTTTTTCAATATATGAGTCGGCAGTTTCTGCTTCTTTTGTATAGACAATGTTGATATTATTTAGCTTATCAACTTCGCCTACACCACCCTTAACTTTGTAAGCATCAAAAACTACTATTACTTCACATTTTTTATAACCTTGATAGTTGCAGAGAATATTCAGCAATTTTTCTCTTGCACCGTCAATAGTGGTTTTTGCAAGTTCCTTTAAATCTTCCCATGCAAAAATTACATTATATCCATCAACTAACAAATATTCTTTACCGTCATAGTTAGGAGCTTTTGATGGTTTATACTTAGGGTCTTTCTTTGTAAAATCAAAATGTCTTTTCTCTACATTTGTTTTCTTCTGTTTAATAGGTCCGTAAGTTTGCTCAAAGATTTGCATTAACTCATTATCAAGTGCAAACAAATCTTCTTTACCTTGATAGTTAGAAAATGACCTTTTCTTCTCTGCAATAGTTTCAGTTACTTTAGGCTGAGATAATACACTTGTTAGGTGCATTTGGGACTTAACCTTATCCCACTTAACATTATAACCTGCACCCTTAGAACAAAATACTGAGTCACAAGTGTTATCAACATCACCGTCACAATCATAACCTATACTTTCAATAACCTCTTCACTATTATGACAAAGCTCATAGTCCTTTAGGTTACACACTAATTTACCTTTACCATGGGTATATTGGATAACATCCTTAGTATAATCGTGCATTGTAGATACAGGTGCAGTACCTGTAATTATAGAAAAGTCACCCTCAAGTTCCGGTGGGTTAAACGAACCACTCATATACTGAATATCAGCCATAGCCTTGCCTACATTTTCTGTTGGCACTTCTAATGTAAATTCATAAACCGGTTCTAGCAAAATACTTTTTGCCTCTCTTAAACCTTGCCTTACAGCTCTATAAGTGGCTTGTCTAAAGTCACCACCCTCAGTATGTTTTGGGTGGGCTTTACCGGAAACTAAAGTGATTTTCATATCTGTAATAGGTGAGCCTGTCAGCACACCTATATGAGTTTTCTCGTACAAATGAGTAAGGATAAGCCTTTGCCAGTTTTTATCAAGCAAATCTTCTTTACAATCTGTTGCAAATGTAAGACCACTGTCCCTTTTAGTTGGCTCTAAAAGTAAATGCACTTCTGCATAATGGCGTAATGGTTCAAAGTGACCTACACCCTCAACAGTATTTTCTATTGTTTCTTTATAGATAATATTTCCTTGACCAAATGTTACATCAAAGCCAAATCTCTCTGAAATAATAGACTGTAACACTTCAAGCTGAATATCACCCATTAACTTTACTTGAATTTCCCCTAGTCTACTATTCCATTCTACTTTTAGCTGAGGGTCTTCGTTTTCAAGTATTTTCATTTTTTGCAATGCAGTATGGGCATCAACTTCACTTGGCAAATTGATTTTGTATGTAAGTACCGGTTCTAATACCGGTAAACTTGAATTGTTCTCAACACCTAAACCGTCACCGGAAGAAGTAAAGGTGATACCGGTTATTGCACAAATTGTACCTGCAGTAGCATCTTGGATAGCAGTAAACTTTTCACCGGAATATATTCTAATCTGCTGTACCTTTTCTTGTTCCTTATTCTTAGGACTTTGTAAAATTTCTTTTACTTTTAATGTGCCACCTGTTACCTTTAGGTAAGTTAGCCTTTGACCTTTATCCTCAGCAATTTTATATACTTTACCGGCAAATTCATCACCATAACTATTCATCTCAGAATAATTATAAATACAATCTAAAAATTCCTCAGTACCCTTTAGCTTTAGTGCTGCACCAAACATACAAGGGAAAATCTTTCTATCTTTAATTGCTTTTACTATATGGGATTTTTGTAAGTTACCCTCTTCATATTTAACCAATAAATCTTCATCACATAGTGCAATATTTTCATAAAATTCATCAGTATCTACAGTATCAAAGTCAACACAATTATCACTTAGCTTTGACTTTAACTTAGCCATTGCTATTCCCTTATTAGCACCGGCAAGATCCATTTTGTTAACAAAAATAAAGCAAGGCACATTATATTTTGCAAGAAGTTTCCACAATGTTTTGGTATGACTTTGCACACCCTCAGTACCACTTACTACAAGAATTGCATAGTCAAGAACTTGTAAAGTTCTTTCGGTTTCAGCAGAAAAATCCACATGACCGGGAGTATCAATTAAGGTGAACTGTGTATCCTTATAATTTAGTACTGCTTGTTTAGAAAAGATTGTAATACCTCTTGCTCTTTCAAGAGAAAATGTATCTAAAAAAGAATCTCTGTTGTCAACTCTACCGATTTTGCTTATGTTACCTGATTGATATAACAAAGCCTCAGAAAGTGTTGTTTTTCCTGAGTCAACATGAGCTAAAATTCCCACAACAATTTTCTTCATTTTCTCACTTCCTTAATCTGTCTTTTAATATTCTATCATACCCACATTTGTTATTCAATAACCTTTACAAAAGAAAGAAAACTAACCGGAGAGGGTTAGCTTTCTTCCATTTGAGTGGTCTAAAGTGATTGCACTTGCTGAGTTAGTTTTCTTACTTGTACAGTCAACATTCTTAATGTACTTATAAGTAGTTGTAGTATCAACACCGTTTACATTCTTACCGTTATACTGTAGTTCGTAATCACTGTCACCCTTAGCATATGTATTTGCAGTAGCAGTAACATTGAATATTATTCATATATGAATAATATTCAAAGCTACCGTCTGTGTTTTCAGAATAGTCATACACTTCACCGGTCTTTTCAATAGAAACTGTACCACCTGTATTGGACAATGTAACCAAAAATAAGGCAACTGCAAGTAAAAGTAAACTACTTACAGTTGCTTTTTCACAATAGAAACAGTTTTTCATTGTTAATTATTTACAATCCCCACATAATATGAAATATTCATTGTAAAGTACTAGGAATTGTGGTATCATATAGTGGATAATTTGAAATGAGGTGCCACATTATGGACAAAAAAAGAGGAAGTTTTTCCGGTGGTCTAGGATTTGTCTTTGCGGCAGCCGGTAGTGCAGTTGGTTTAGGTAACCTATGGCGTTTCCCATACCTTGCTGCTCAATACGGTGGCGGTATCTTTCTACTGGTTTATCTAATCTTAGCAGTAACATTTGGTTTTGCCCTATTAACTGCTGAAATTGCTATTGGTAGAAAGACAAAGCTAAGTCCTGTACTTGCCTACAAAAAACTAAACAAAAAGTTTTCTTTCTTAGGGTACATTGCAACCCTTGTACCAATCATCATTATTCCTTACTATTGTGTTATTGGTGGTTGGGTTACAAAATATGTAACAGTTTATGCTCAGGGACTTGTTGCTCCGGTAGCAAAAGATGGTTACTTTAGTGACTTTATCGGTCATCCTGTAGCTCCACTAGTATTCTTCTTAATCTTTATGCTACTCAGCATTGTTGTTATTATGCTTGGTGTAAAGAAAGGTATCGAAAAGTTAAGTAAATTCTTAATGCCACTACTTATTGTACTTACTATTGGTATTGCAATTTACGCACTGACACTTCCAAATGCAATGGAGGGTGTTAAGTATTACTTAATTCCTGACTTTAGCAAATTCTCTATTTTGACAGTAGCAGGTGCTATGAGTCAGCTATTCTACTCAATGAGTATTGCAATGGGTATTATGGTTACTTACGGTTCATATACAAGAGATGATGTTAACCTTACTAAGTCAGTAAACCGTATTGAATTTTTCGATACACTTGTTGCTTTATTAGCAGGTCTAACGATTATTCCTGCAGTTTACATCTTTAGTGGTGAAGAAGGTCTTTCTTCTCAGGGTGCAGGTCTAATGTTTATGACATTACCTAAGGTATTCCAGCAAATGCCGGGTGGTAACATTATAGCTTTACTATTCTTTGTACTTGTATTCTTCGCAGCAATTACAAGTTCCATCTCTGTTATGGAAGCTATTGTTTCTTCGCTAATGGACAAGTTCCACCTAAAGAGAATTCCTAGTTGCTTAATCGTTATCGGTATTTGCCTACTACTTGGTATTCCATCATCACTTGGTAATGGTTTATGGGCTAATATTAAGATTCTTGGTATGGACTTCTTAACATTCTTCGACTACATTAGTAACAGTATTCTAATGCCTATCGTTGCATTCTGTACTTGTATTCTTGTTGGTTGGGTTATTAAGCCAAAGGCTCTTACAGATGAAGTCACTAAGAATGGCGAAAAGTTTGGCAGAAAGAAACTTTTCAATGTTATGATTAAGTACGTTGCTCCAATCTGCTTACTATTTATCTTTGTTACAGGTATTCTAAGTCAACTTGGTATTATTACAATCTAACATAAACAAATTAAGGACTCAACAATAAGTTGAGTCCTTTCTATTTATACAACTTATATATACAAAAACTGCTATGGAGATTAAGTTCCATAGCAGTTTATTTTTTATGTAGTTTTTAGATTACTCTATGCTTTTTCCACTTACCGGACAAGTATCTTGCTAAGTAAGCAACACCTCTTGCATACCAGTCAATGAACATTCCTAGCCATACACCTAGGACACCCCAACCAAGTACCATAACCATTACATAGCTACAAATAATTCTGAATACCCACATTGAAATCATACTAACACCAAGTGAGTAGTTAACATCACCGGCTGCTCGTAATGAGTTTGGAAGTGCAAAACTTAGTGGCCATACAGGTAATGATGCAATACTGAAACATCTCAAAACGAATACTGCAATTTCTGTTGCTGATGGTGAAAGTGAGAATAGACTTACTATATACGGAGCAGTTACAAGTAACAGTAGCTTACATACCCAGTCACTAAGGTAAGTTAGTTTCATTAGCTTTTTGGTGTAAACCTTAGCATCCTCAGCACTACCTGCACCTAAGCATTGACCAATGATAGTTACCATTGAAAGACCTATTGCAGTACCGGGAATATTAGGGAAGTCAATAACCTGAAAAGCAATTGAGTTGGCTGCGATTGCATCCGTACCAAGAGTAGCAACCATACTTACAACAACAATTTTACCGATTTGGAACATACCGTTTTCGATACCACTAGGAATACCGATTTTAAGAATTCTAACAACAAATGCTTTCTTAGGAATATATTTCTTTAGGTTATGTACTGCCATAGGGTTTTTCTTAGATAATGCAAAAATCGTCATTACAACACCGGCAACTACTCTGCTAATCAAAGTAGCAAGTGCAACACCGGCAACACCAATACCTGCACCAAAAACAAATACAGCATTTAGCACAATGTTAATTGCATTCATCAGTAAGCTGATGTTCATACTGATTTTACTGTTACCCACACTTCTGAAAATAGCAGCACCGGCATTATACATACCAAGGAATGGATATGAAAGAGCAGTGATGAATAGATATGTTGTGGCACAGTCCATAACATCCTTTTCAATAGAACCAAAAATCAATGACAAAATCGGACTTGTAAACACACAGAAAATAAGTGCAGCTACAACTGAGAAAATCATCATAATAGTTTCCAGCTGAGCACAGGTGTGTCTTGCTCTAACTCTATCATCACAACCAAAGTACTGACTGGCAATAACAACACCACCGGTAGCAAAAGCAGCCATTATCTGAATGATTAATCTATTTATATTATCAACCAAAGCAACGCCTGATACTGCTACCTGACCAACTATTGATACCATAAATGTATCAACCATACCAACACTAACTGCCAAAAGTTGTTCAAAAATTAGTGGGACTATTAATTTGCAAATGAACTTGTTACTAAACATTAACTACCCTTCTTCAAAAATACTAATAAATACATCAACTTTTCTACATTATAATTCTACATTATAAATAGAAAAGAAGAAGAATATATCTGCCACAAAATTTCTGTAAAATACCACCTCAAATTTATTTCGTAAATATAATATTCCTATTGAGAAAAATTGTCAATGTTTAAATCAATCAAATTTATAGTTAAATTTTTAGGATTTTTATTACATTTTCTTGCTTTTTATTTTGATTTTCCACAAAATCTCCTTTTGTATAATATATACATATAACAAGGTTAGTATTTGTGCAACATCACCAGACTTTTGGAACAAAAGAAAAACACCTACCGGTTTCCCAGTAGGTGAGTTTCCTTTCTAAAGGGGGTTATAGAAAGACTATTTTTTGTCATATACTTCTTTATTTAAGCGTTTTTCTTTAGCATTAACAATAACATTTGTAGCTGCGTCACCAACAACATTTAGTGTAATAACAGCCATACCAGGTAGGTAGTTCATTGCCAAAACCAAAGAATAACCGATTAAGCAAAGTTCTGTGTTGAAACCTAAGCCCATCATAACAACATAAACCATTGTTGTACCGGCAACAGGAACTGCAGGTGTACCGATAGCAGTACAAATTGATAGGAAAGCAGTTAGTGCTAAAGTAGCAGGAGTAACATTAATACCTGCTGCAGTACCGATAAATGTAATAGCAATCATATGCATAGCAGTTGTACCATTCATATTAATTGTCATACCTGTTGGTAGAACGAAACTACTGATTTCTTTTGAACAACCAAGTTCTTCTGTACATGTCTTTGTGTTAAGTGGAAGTGTAGCTGCTGATGAGTTTGTTGCTGCTGCGAACATACCAATCTTAGCAGTTTTCTTTAGGAATGTAATTGGATTTAAACCTGTTGTAATAAATACACCGATAGGATAAATTGTAACAACAAGTAGTAAGCTAACAATGATAGTTGTTGCAATCCAAACAAGTGTTGGTGAGATATATTCTGTACCGTAAACTGCAAATGCTCTAGCAATCATACAGAAAATAGCAATTGGAGCAACCTTGTTGATAATGAAGTTAAGTGCCATCTGTACAATGTCGTTTAGAACTTCAATAACTCTCTTAAGTGGCTGAGCCTTTTCGCCAAGTGCTGTCATACATAGACCAAGCACAATAGCAACAACAACTACTGAAAGAATTGTACTATTGCTTGAAAGTGAACTAACAATGTTAGAAGGAACTGCATTAACAACTGTAACAAGTGGATTATAACCATCCATTGTTACAAGTTCCTGAGCTTCCTTAGCCGGTAGGTTAACATCGAACCAACCCATTGACTTAACAAAGTAGGCTGCTGCACCTGCAAGAGCTGCTGCTACAACATAGAAACATATGTAGCAGATAAATGTTTTACCTGCGATTTTACCAAGTTTCTTTGGATCAGCTAAGCTACATAGTGCCAAGCTAAGTGAACATAAAACCAAAGGAACAATCATCATCTGCAAACCGTGCATAAACAACTGTCCTATAATATAGAAAACACCAATACCTTCAATACTTTTTGTTGCTGTAATATCTTGGAAGAATATTGCATCTACAACATCCCAAACATCGGAACTAATTTGTCCTTTAATAAATAGACAAAGAATACCAACTGCAAAACCGGCAACAACAGCAATCAACATCTTCTTAATGATAGACATCTTTTGCTTCTGAGCTTTCATACCCATCTCTCCTTTATCATCTTAAAATTTTTAATCCGTTATATTAATTGAAAGCACCGGTAAAACCTTTGCCCCCTTAATCGGTGCTTTTCAATAATATCCAAAAATAAAAATAGCCACCTGTAAAACAAGCGGCTTACAATATAAAGTTCTTAGTAAATCAACTTTATATCATTTTCATTACAATAATCAACCCATTTGTCATCCGGCTTTTCATCCGTAATCAGATAATCAAGCTTATCAATACTTAGAAAGTTAACAAACGCTGTTTGGTTAAATTTTGTATGATCTGCAAGTAACACCACTGTGTTAGCTCTTTTTGCCATTTTAGATTTTAGGATAGCTTCACCCTCTGTAGAGTCCATCAAACCACTCTCAAAGCTAAGTCCCTTACAACTTAGAAAGGCAACATCAACATTATATTTTGAGATACTGTCAATAGCCAAGTTACCCTGGAATGAAAGAGTATCTTCGTCATATCTACCACCGGTAGAAATAACTCTCATTTCAGCACCATCAAGTTCTTGGAATATCTGTGCTGAAAAAGTAATTGTAGTAATATTATTCTTATTCTTCAAAAGCTTCATAGCTTCCATAACTGTTGTACTGTTATCTGCCATAAGTGTACGCATTTCAGGCATAGCCTTTACAGCCATTGAAGCAATCTTCCTTTTTTCTTCTATATTAATAGATTTTCTCTTGAAAAAATGAATGTGGTCCTTGTGGTTAACTGTGTTAAGAACTGCACCGCCAAAGGTTCTTGTAACCACACCTTCATTTTTTAACTTTTCAAGGTCACGGCGAATTGTTTCTTCCGTTACATCATATAGTTCACTTAACTCTGTAACAGATACCTCGCCTTCTGTTTCAACTTTATGTCTAATTTTATCAATTCTCTTCTCCATAATTAGGTCTCCCCCTCGTTGTTATAATTATACCAAATATAAATTATAAAGTAAAGAGATTTTTGTATTTTTTATATAATAAATTGTAAGAAAATTGAGAAAATTCATAAATATTGAATATTCATAGAAAAATTATTGCCACCCACTCTGAATGGGAACTCAAAATAGGTGGCAATGTATAAAAGATGATTCGGAAAATCACAAAATGAGCAATTAATTATTTATCAATTTCTTCAACCATATCACGCATCATAGCTACATCTGCTGGATCTAGTTCTAGTTCAGTTGATTTAACATTTTCCTTAATCTGGTCAACTGTTGTTGAACCACTTAGTAGGTTAATGAATTCGCCCTGAGCAAGAATCCAAGCAAGTGCTAGGTTTGCGATTGTACAGTTGTACTTTTCGCATAGTGGCTTCCACTGATCCATAACATCCATAGCCTTCTGCATATTGTCTGGCTGGAACCACTTCTTAGGAATCTGAGCACCAACCGGCTTATAATCTCTTGGCATTGTACCTGAAAGAAGACCCATTTCTAGTGGTGAGTAAGCCTGAATTGTAACACCATTTTCACGACAGCAAGGGATGATTTCATCTTCAATGCCACGGTCTAGAATTGAATACTTAGCCTGAACAATGTCAAGTTCGCCATGCTTTAGATATTCCTGAATTTGCTTAATATCAACATTAGCAGCACCAATAGCCTTAATTTTACCCTGAGCTTTAAGGTCGTTTAGTACTTCCATTGTCTTTTGGATAGGAACATAATATTCGCTACCTTCGATTGACTGCCAGTGAGTCATATATACATCAACATAATCAGTACCCATTCTCTTTAGAGATTCTTCAATTTCTCTCTTGATTGAGTCACTGTTTAGGTTTTTATATAGCTGAATGCCGTTAACCTTATTGAAAAGGTCACCCTTCATTTCTTGGTCCCAAGTAACACCACACTTAGTGATGATCTTAACGTCTTCTCTGTTCATTTTCTGAAGAGCCATACCAAGAATTTTTTCACTGTTACCAAAGTTGTAACCCGGAGCTGTATCAATTAGGTTAACACCTAGCTTTGGGGCTTCAACAATTGTATCAACAACTGTCTGTAAATCGTGGTCGCCACCCCAAGCTGAGCCACCACCGATGGACCATGTACCAAGACCCATTCTTGAAACGTCCATACCTGTTTTACCAAGTTTCATAGTCTTCATTTTAATCACCTTTTTCTAAAAACTATTTATTTTAATGTAGCCTTTAGGTGCCTAAAGGCTACGCCTATTTTAAAGAATATAATCTCTGTGGTACTTTGCTAGCATTTCTTCAACCATTTCCTTGTTCTGAACACCGGATGTTGCACCTGTGTGTTGAACTGAAATAGCAGCAGTACAGTTAGCATATACGCCACATTCACGAATATTTTTGCCCTGAAGAATTGCTGAAATAAAGCCTGATGCAAAGTTGTCACCTGCACCGATTGTATCAATAGCCGTAACACCCTTACAAGCCGGTACAATCATAGCACCGTCAGCGTTACGAATGTAACAACCTCTCTTGCCTATCTTCATAACAACATTCTTAACACCACAGTTATAAAGAACATCTGCAACCTTAGCTTCATCTGTTTCACCTGTCATCAGACAAGCTTCATCAAAGTTAGGGAAGAAATAATCTACATAACTAAGTGCTTCTTTAATATCATCAAGGGTTTCGCCCAGTCTTGGCTTAATCATATCAGCAGTGATAGTCATACCCTCTGCTTTAGCAACCTTGAAGATTTCAACAAGTGCTTTACCGTCTAGTAAAGGACAGTTAAAAATACTTGCAAGAGAAAGAATTTTAGCTTGTTTCATTTTTTCAAAATCAACATGCTCAATATTTTCTTTCCATAGACTACCGTTTCTGTTAGTAACGAAAGTTCTTTCGCCATCTTCAGTAACAAGTCCAATGTTCATTGATGTATCAATGTTAGGATCAATCTTGATACCTTCAACATCAATGTTGTCTTTTTTGCAAGAACGAAGAATGAATTGACCTGCAGCATCATCACCAATACAAGCGATGATACCTGTCTTAAAGCCAAGTCTGCTAATAATAGTAGCTTCGTTCATTGCATCCCCACCAACTGTCATTGCAATTTTGTCAACAGGGTAGGATTCAATATCAAACATATCTCTTGATACAGGTCTTAGAGGAATATCAACTACTGCTGCACCAAGACATATTACATCTAACTTCTTTTCACTCATTATTCATCAGCTCTTCCGTCGTCACCGAACAACTTAATCTTGTACATAGCTCTTTCTTTGATAGCTTTTCTTACTTCTCTCTGCATAGCTAGGAACGGTTCATCCTTGTGAGCATTAACTGCTTCCATAGCTGCCTGGCAAAGTTCTGTATGAATGTTGATCTTAGCAATGCCAAGGGAGATAGCCTTCTTAATATCTTCATCACCGATACCAGATGCACCGTGTAGAACTAGTGGAACATCAACTTCCTTAGCAACTGCTTCAAGTACATCAAAAGCTAGCTTTGGTTCTGATGAATATACACCGTGAACATTACCGATAGCAACAGCTAGTGAGTCACAACCAGTTCTTTCAACAAATTCCTTAGCCTTTGTTGGGTCTGTGTACTGGTATTCTGAAAGAGCTTCTTCATAAACTGTTTCGTTACCAACATGACCAAGTTCAGCTTCAACAGGAATGTTGTATGCGTGGAAATAATCAACACATCTCTTGATTTCTGCAACATTTTCTTCATATGGAAGAGCAGATGCGTCACGCATAACTGAATTCATACAGTGGTTAACAGCATTCTGTAGGATTGTCATATTACGACCGTGATCCCAATGTTCAATAACAGGAACAGTAGCTTTCTTAGCCATTGAATCCATCATATAACAGAAATCTTCAAATGAAGTATTGCCTGTGAAACCTGTACCGAATGAAATAATGATTGGAGCTCTTAGTTCTTCTGCTGCGTCAATAACGCCCATTAGCATTTCAGCATTCCAAACATTAAAGTGAGGAATAGCGTAATGTCCTTCTGTTGCCTTTCTTTCCCAATATCTGATATCTGATAACATAATTAATTCTCCTTATTTTATTTTGTAATTTTACTCAGCTACTTTAACTACGCCCTTAACCATATCTGCCTTCTTAACAGGGTCAATAGCGTCTTCAAATGCCTGTTGTACATCTTTATAATCGTAAATATGAGTAACCATATCCTTAACGTTGAACTTACCACTTGCAATAGCTTCAATTGTCTGTGGGAAGTTGTTGCAATAACGGAAAGAAGTCTGAATTGTAACTTCTCTGTTAATCTTTAGGAAGTCAATTGGTACCGGCTTTGACTGAGTACCAACCATCATAATCTTACCACCACGAGCAACAATCTGAACCGCCTGTTGAGCTGTAAATACAGAACCGGCTGCTTCAAATACTAGGTCAACACCATGGTCACCATATAATTCTTCTGATCTTAATAGAGCAACAGTATCTTCTTCTTTACCGTTGATAACTCTTGAAGCACCTAACTTCTTAGCAAGTTCAAGACGCTTATTAAGAACATCAACAACTGTAATATCTGTTGCACCTAGACTCTTACATGCCTGTAGTACCATCAAACCGATTGTACCACCACCAAGAATAACAATACTCTTACCAAGCATTGCACCACCAAGAATTGCTGCATGCATACCAACTGCTGCCGGTTCTACTAAAGCACCTTCTAGTGTTGACATACCTTCTGGAATATGATATGTCCATTCTTCAGGCTGAGTCATATACTGTGTTAATGCACCCTTGTAGTTAGGCTGTGTTGCCATAAAATCTACACCAGGGCAAATGTTATATCTACCTTCACGACAATATTCGCATGTGTTGTCAGGAACACCCGGTTCAATAAGAACCTTGTCGCCAACTTTAAACTTTGTAACCTTTGAGCCGATCTTTACAACTTCACCGGCAACCTCATGACCTAGACCAATCTTTGTGTTAGGATCTTTAGGTGGGATAAATGGACCAAACTCAAAACCGTGGATGTCAGAACCACACATTCCGACATATTCAACTTTCATTAATATTTCATTATCTTTTGGCTCCGGAACAGGACATTCCTGGATTTCAAACTTCTTTGGAGTTACCAAAATTGCTTCAGAATTTTT